>Ga0081539_10000047_pt1 | contig 275235 bp, 244 predicted proteins | sample TabmetS4T2R2_FD_71023 | JGI IMG/M metagenome (GOLD analysis project Ga0081539, IMG submission 71023) | Tabebuia heterophylla rhizosphere microbial communities from the University of Puerto Rico - S4T2R2 | ecosystem: Host-associated > Plants > Roots > Rhizosphere ...
GATCGTCAGAATCTTCGTGTCGTCGCGCCGCCCCTGCGATTCGCTCGCCTTGGCGACCTCGTCATACGGCACAAACTTCGCCCACCCCTTGTCGGCCGCCACCTTCGTCAGCGCCGCCGTCAGCGTCGTCTTGCCGTGGTCGATGTGCCCGATCGTCCCCACGTTCACGTGCGGCTTGGAACGGTCAAATTTCTCTTTCGCCATCGAAGTTCGCTCCGTTTAGTGTTGGGCCGCCTGAAGGCGGCCCCTACGTACGATTGGGAAGTGCCACAAACGGTCGTCCCTGAAACTCGTGGGGGCCGCCTTCAGGCGGCCCTCGTCATTTCGTCCCCTGGATCCTCGCCACGACTTCTTCGCTCACGTTGCTCGGCGCCTGCTCATAGCGATCGAAGTGCATCGAGTAGGTGGCGCGGCCCTGCGTGCGCGATCGGAGATCCGTGGCGTATCCGAACATCTCCGAGAGCGGCACACGCGCGTTGATGATCTGCGTGCCGCCGCGATCTTCCTGCGACTGAATGCGTCCGCGCCGGCTCGAGAGGTCGCCCATCACGTCCCCGAGGTAATCCTTCGGCACGACCACTTCGACTCGCATGATCGGCTCGAGCAGCACCGGCTTGGCCTTCTTCGCTGCATCCTGGAACGCCATCGAGCCGGCGATCTTGAACGCCATCTCCGACGAGTCCACTTCGTGATACGACCCGTCGTACAGCTCGATCTTCACGTCGTCGACCGGATACCCGGCGAGGACGCCGCGCGTCAGCGCTTCCTTGATACCTTCGTCGACCGGCTTGATGTATTCCTTCGGGATGGAACCCTGCGTGACCTTGTTCTCGAACACATAGCCGGTGCCCGGCTCGCCAGGAGACAAGTGAATCTTGACGTGACCGTACTGGCCACGGCCGCCTGTCTGCTTGGCGTACTTCATCTCGCCGTCGGCGGCACGCGTCAGCGTTTCCTTGTAGGCCACCTGCGGCTTGCCGACGCTCGCCTCGACACCGAACTCGCGCTTCAGACGATCGACGATGATCTCCAGGTGCAGCTCGCCCATCCCACGGATGACGACCTGCCCGGTCTGCTCGTCGGTGTTGACGCGGAACGTCGGGTCCTCGGCCATCAGCTTCCCGAGGCCGACGCCCAGCTTCTCCTGGTCGCCCTTGCTCCTCGGCTCGATCGCCAGCGAGATCACCGGCTCCGGGAAGTCCATCGACTCGAGGACGACCGGCTTCTTCTCGTCGCACAGCGTGTCGCCGGTGCTGACCTGCTTCAGGCCGACCGCCGCGGCGATATCACCGGCGTACACTTCCTTGATTTCCTCACGCTTGTTCGCGTGCATTTTCAGGAGGCGGCCGATGCGCTCGGTCTTGCCCTTCGTCGCGTTGTAGACCGACGAGCCCGACGTCAGCACTCCCGAATAGACGCGGATGAACGTGAGCTGCCCGACGAACGGGTCGGTCATCAGCTTGAACGCCAGCGCCGAGAACGGCGCGTCGTCCGCGGCGGGCCGCTCGATCGGATCGCCGTCGGGTATATGGGGATTCACACCGCTGACCGGCGGAATCTCCAGCGGCGACGGCAGGAAATCGACCACCGCGTCGAGCAGCGGCTGCACGCCCTTGTTCTTGAAGGCGGATCCGCAGATCACCGGCACGAACGCCACTTCTTCGTTGCGCACCGAGGTAATCGTGCGGCTGCGTAGCGCCGCCTTGATCTCCGCCTCGGTGATCTCCTCGCCGCCAAGATACTTCTCGAGCAGCTTGTCGTCGTGTTCGCTGACCTTCTCGATCAGCTTTTCGCGATACTCCTGCGCCTCGGCCAGCATGTCGGCCGGAATGTCGCTGACGATGTAGTCAGCGCCCATCGTTTCGTCCTTGTAGGTGATGGCCTTCATGCCGACGAGATCGACCACACCCTTGAACTTGTCCTCGGCACCGATCGGCAGCTGAATCGCCACGGCGTTCCCGCCAAGCTTGGACCCGATCTGTTCCAGCGTCCGTTTGAAGTCGGCGCCGATGCGGTCCATCTTGTTGACGAAGCAGATGCGGGGAACCCGGTACTTATCCGCCTGACGCCACACGGTCTCGGACTGCGGTTCGACGCCGGCAACGGCGTCGAACACCGCGCACGCGCCATCCAGCACGCGCAGCGAGCGCTCGACCTCCGCGGTGAAGTCGACGTGGCCCGGCGTATCGATGATGTTGATCCGGATGTCGCGCCAGAAACAGGTGGTCGCGGCCGACGTAATCGTGATGCCGCGCTCCTGCTCCTGCTCCATCCAATCCATGACGGCGGTGCCTTCATGGACCTCACCTATCTTGTAGGTGATTCCCGTATAGAAAAGAATCCGCTCCGTCGTCGTCGTCTTGCCGGCATCGATGTGCGCCATGATGCCGATGTTGCGCGTGCGATTGAGCGGTGTCTGACGTGGCATTGCGATAAATCCAAAAACGGGTCCGATTCCCGCGTTATTGCCTGCGGCCTACAGCCTTCGGCCTTCGGTCCTTGTTGTTGCTTCTTCGGGGCCGTAGCCCGTAGGCCGTAGACCGAAGGCCAGGTTCTCCTACCACCGATAGTGCGCGAAGGCCTTGTTCGCCTCCGCCATGCGATGCGTGTCCTCGCGCTTCTTCACGGCGCCACCACGCAGATTCGACGCGTCGAGCAGCTCGTTGGCGAGCTTCTCCTCCATCGTCTTGCCGTCGCCGCGCTGCCGCGCGTAGCCGACCAGCCAGCGGATGCTGAGCGACAGGCGGCGGTTCGGATTGACCTCCACCGGCACCTGATAGTTGCTGCCGCCGACGCGGCGCGACTTCACCTCGAGGCTCGGCTTGACGTTGTCGAGCGCCTTCTTGAACACCTTCAACGGATCGTCGCCCGTGCGTTCCTTGATGATGTCGAAGCTGTGATAGAGGATGTGCTCGGCCGTGCTTTTCTTGCCGTCGCTCATCACCGTGTTAATGAACTTCGTGACGAGCGTGCTGTTGTAGAGCGGATCGGCCGCCAGTTCGCGCTTCGGAATCTCTCGTCTACGGGGCATTTCTTCTCAACTCCCAATTCCCAACGCCCTGTCGCTCGTCGCAACTCCCAAAGCTTGGTGGTTGGGAGTTGGCTCACGAAGGGTGTTGGGAGTTCGTTTCTACTGCTTGGGCCGCTTCGCGCCGTACTTCGATCGACCCTGCTTGCGACCCTGCACGCCGACGGCGTCGAGGGTGCCGCGGACCACGTGATAGCGCACACCCGGAAGATCCTTCACGCGACCGCCGCGGATGAGCACCAGCGAGTGCTCCTGCAGGTTGTGCCCGACGCCCGGGATATAGGTGGTTACCTCGATCCCGTTCGTCAGCCGGACGCGCGCCACCTTCCGGAGCGCCGAGTTCGGCTTCTTCGGCGTCTGGGTGAACACGCGCACGCAGACGCCGCGCTTCTGCGGGCTCACCTGGAGCGCGGGACTCTTCGTCTTGGTGAGGATCTTCTTGCGGCCCTGACGAACGAGCTGGCTGATGGTCGGCATACCGGATCGAAAGTCACTTCTTCGAGGACGCGCACATACGGAGCATCGGGAATGTCCTCGACAAATGACTCCCGAACCCCATTTTTCTCAGTACGCGCGCCAACAGCTGGCCTGCGGCTCGCGTCGTTCCAGGCCTGAAGAGCGGCCTATCGACCGCAACTGGCGCCTGAAACTGATGACCCTATTAAATGAATGCTCGAGCGTCCGCCGCCATGCGTGCGGAATCGCTCAGGAAAACAGCCTCAAAGTATTGCTCGCTTCGGCGGCTCGCTCTCGAAGGAACGCCGCTAAGGCGTTCCGGCAGAACAGCGGCACGCGTCGCGAGGGGCTCCTTCCGCGCGGTGTGAAGCTAGATAGGGTGTCCCAGCTTCAACAGAACCTGACGAATATAGCACGCACCCTAGGGCTGTGCAACCATAGGCGGCTATGTACCGATTCACCCCCATCCCGCTCGCCGCAGCCGTGCTCCTCGCCGGGGCCGCCAACGGTTCCGTCTCAGCTCAGCAGGTTGTGTCCAGCGACGTTCTCCCATTTCGCGCGACCGAGCGCACGCTGGCCAACGGGCTCAAAGTGATCGTCGTGCCAACCGGGTTCCCAAACCTGGTCAGTATCGACATCCCCGTCCAGACCGGCTCGCGGAACGAGGTTGAACCCGGCAAATCCGGCTTCGCGCACTTCTTCGAGCACCTGATGTTCCGGGGCACCCCGAACACCCCGCCCGAGAAGTATCGCAACCTGATGGCCCGCGCCGGGGCGCGCGACAACGCCTCCACCGGCGATGACCGGACGCATTATTACGCGACCTTCGCCAAGGAGGACCTCGAGCCGATCCTGTCGGTCTACGCCGACATGTTCCAGAACCTGGCGTATCCCGAGTCGGACTTCAAGACCGAGGCGCGGGCGATCCTCGGCGAATACAACAAGAACAGCGCCGAGCCGCTGGAGAAGCTGTTCGAGGTGCAGCGCGACACCTTCTACCAGAAACACACCTACAAGCACACGACGATGGGTTTCCTGCGCGATATCGAAAACATGCCCAACGAGTATGCCTATTCGAAGGTGTTCTTCCAGCGGTGGTATCGCCCCGAGTACACCTCGATCATCGTTGCCGGCGACGTAACGCCCGACCAGGTGATGCCGCTCGTCGACAAGTACTGGGGTGGCTGGAAACCGGGTGCTCAGGGTCTGCGGATTCCGCCACAGGTCGTGACTCCGACAGCGGGCCCGTCCTTTGCTCTGGTGGACATTCCGCGCGAGCCACCACCGACCGGACCGAAGTACGTCCACGTGCCATGGTCGAGCGAGACGCTGCCCTTCGTCACCGTCGCCTTCTTCGGCCCGGCGTTCGACGAGAACAGCAAGGACTCCGCGGCCATGGAGATGCTGGGCGCGCTCTACTTCGGCCAGACCTCGGATCTCTACAAGCAACTCGTCGTCAAGGAACAGAAGGTCGACGAGCTCGACGTGGACGTTCCAGCCAGCGTTGACGCGTCGCTCTTCACGGTCATCGCGCGGGTCAAGAATCCGGCGGACGCCGTTTATGTGCGCGACCGGATCCTCGGGACGATCCAGGGCGCACGCGCCACGCCGGTCGCATCGCAGCGGCTGGAGGATGCCAAGTCGTTCGATCGCTACTCGCTGTCGAGGACGGTCGACAGCACGGAGCGCGTGGCCACCGTCCTTTCCTCCTACGTGCACTTCAAGCGCTCGTTCGCCACGATCAACAACCGCTATCGGACGCTTGGATCGCTGACGCCAACCGACCTGCAGTCCGCCGCGCGGAAGTACTTCACCGACCAGTCGCTGATCGTCGCCACACTTGCCTCGGGATCGCTGCCCGCCGGCATCGATCGCGCGCCGGCGCTGGACTCGTTGTCGAACGCCACGCCGACAGCTTCGGGTCGCGGCACGCCGACATCCGAGTCCACAGCCGATGTCCCGACCGTGGTGCAGAAGTCGCCGCTGCCGCAGATCACGTTCAAGCTGCTCTTCAACGTCGGCTCCGCCCACGATCCCGCGGGCAAAGAGGGTCTCGCCGAATTGACTGCCGCGATGCTTACGCGCGCCGGGTCCACGCGCATGACGATCGATCAGATCGATGCGGCGCTCTACCCGACGGCGGGATCCTTCCGCAGCCGCACCGACAAAGAGATGACAACGCTCACGGGGTCCATCCATCGCGACCAGTGGCAGAAGTTTCTCGAGACCGCGCTCCCGCAGCTCACCGAGCCCGGTTGGCGACCCGAGGATTTCGAGCGCATTCGAACACGTCAGATCAACGCACTCACGCAGGATCTGCGTTCGAACAACGAGGAGGAGCTCGGAAAGGAACGGCTCCAGACGGTCATCTTCCGTGGCACGCCGTACGGACACGTCTCGCTCGGCACGGTCGCGGGTCTGAAGGCCATCACGCTGGACGATGTGAAGCGGTTCGCGCAGATGATGTTCACGCGGGCCAACCTCACGCTGGGCGTGAGCGGTGACGTGCGCGACGACATGCTCGCCGACCTTCGCACGCGTCTCGAGGCCCTGCCCGCCGGGACTCCGGCCCCGCGGATATCCGTGCAAGGTCGGGCGCCGTCAGGCATCGAGGTCGACATCATCAAGAAGGACACGCGTGCGACGGCGGTCTCGTTCGGGTTCCCGATCGATGTCACGCGCAAGCATCCGGACTTCGTGGCGCTGTCGGTCGCGCGCGCGTGGCTCGGCGAGCATCGCAATTCGACGGGGCAGCTGTATCAGCGCATTCGCGAGGTGCGTGGCTTCAATTACGGGGACTATGCCTACATCGAAGCGTTCCCGCGTGGGATGTTTCAGTTCTTTCCCGACCCGAACCTCGCGCGCAGCCGGCAGATCTTCGAAATCTGGCTGCGGCCGCTCGTGCCGTCCAACGCACACATGGCGCTGCGCATCGCGATTCACGAGCTCGACGCACTCGTGAAGAACGGTCTCACGAAGGAGGAGTTCGAGAAGACGCGTGACTACCTGATGAAGAACGTCTACGTGATGACGGCGCGCCAGGACCAGCAGCTCGGTTACGCGCTCGACTCACGCTGGTACGGCATTCCCGAGTTCACCAGCTACATGCGCGAAGGACTGCAGAAGCTGACGCTCGATCAGGTGAACGGTGCCATCAAACGACACCTGCAGGCGCGCAACCTGTCGGTCGTGATGATCACCGACGATGCGGAAGGCCTGAAGAAGATGCTCGTCTCGGACGCGTTCTCGCCGGTGAAGTACGACGGCCAGAAACCGAAGGAGCTGCTCGACGAGGACAAGGTGGTCGGCGCGATGAAGTTGAATATTGCGGAGGCGAACGTGACGATCACGCCGATCGAACAGGTGTTCGCGAATTAGAGCATGGCGGGAATCAGGTGTCAGGAATCGGGAATCAGGGCTGGGCTAGGACTTAGGGCTGAAGGAACGAGGTTCTCCGGCGTCCGCCTGCCTCCTGTGAACCCTGATCCCGAGCCCAGCCCTGAATCCTGATACCAGATACCTGATTACTCGCACGGATCATTTGACAGCGCCCGCGCCCTTGCGCACACTGATCGTCAGCGCGCGCTGGGGCGCCTCCTGTCCGCGGCAAGGGAGCATCTCCCACCCATCCCGGTTCGACCGTCAACTCGAACCTTCTTCCGGCCTGAGGTAAGCGGACGTCAGGCAGTGAACGGAAGGAGGCGCCCGTGCCAACCCTCGACAATCTGCGAAAGACCGCAAAGCGCTGGCTCGCATCGCTGCGCTCCGGTGACCCTGATGCGCGCGTTCGATTCGCGCGTGCGTACCCGAACGGACCGGTGCAGCCCACACTGCGCGACGTCCAACATGCGCTCGCCCGCGAGCGCGGGCACGAGAACTGGATTGCTCTGAAACGATCCGTCGACGACGGAAGCGTTGCGAACGATCCACTGACTGCTCTCTTGGCGGCGTCCGGCCGTGGCGACGCCGAGACCGTCGCCGCGATTCTCGACGAGCATCCGGACATCATCGACACACGTGGAACGCTGCCCGGACATACGGGGTTGCGAACAGCATTGCACTTCGGCTCCGGACATGTGGCCGTGGTCAGAACGCTCCTCGAGCGCGGCGCCAACCCGAACATCCGCGACGAAGGAGACAACGCCTACCCGCTGCACTTCGCCGCCGAACGCGGCGATCTCGCCGTCGTCAGGCTGCTCATCGAGCACGGCGCCGATCCGATCGGTGGCGGCACCGCGCACGAGCTCGACGTGCTCGGGTGGGCGGTATGCTTCGAGTACGCGCACCACGAGGAGGTCGCGCGCTATCTCCTCGCCCACGGCGCCCGACACACGCTGCTCTCAGCGGTCGCCATGGGTGACACACGGGCGATCCGGGAATTGGCTGCCGCCGGTGCCGATCTCAACCAGCGGATGGATCGCACGAACCATCGGCGCACGCCGCTCCACCTCGCCGTCATCAAGAAACAGCTCGATTCCCTCAGTGCGTTGATCGACGTGGGCGCCGACCTCGCGCTCACCGACGCGGTGGGATTGACACCGCTCGATCAGGCGGCGCTCGACAGCGAGCACGAGATGATCGGGCGTCTGCTCGCCACGGGCGCACCGATCACCTTGCCCACCGCAATCGCGCTCGATCGAAGGGAGGATCTCGATCGAATCGTGCGCGACGAGCCGGACATGTTCTCGACGACCGACAATCGCCGCTGGGCGCGCCTCATCGTGCACGCGAGCGAACGCGGATCGGCGGAAGTGATCGATCGCCTGCTGCGTGTGATCGAGCTTCATCGAGCCGGCCTCTCGATCGTCAACATGGAAGACGATGCAGACACAGCGGTCGACGGCGCGCGGGGATATACCGCCCTTCATGCGGCCGCCTTTCGCGGCCGCACCGCCGTCGTCGACGTGTTGCTGAGACATGGCGCCAACCCACGGGCGCGTGACAGCAAATACTGCGGTACGCCGGCGGGTTGGGCGGCGTATGGCGGTCACGCCGAGACGGCGAATCGATTGCTCGCCGCGGATATCGACATCTTCGACGCCATCTCGTTCGATCGAGCGGATCGGATTGCCGAGATCCTCGACGCCGACGCGACCGCGATCGATCGGCCGTTCAAGGCATACACGACGTGTCAGGCGCGTCACGACCAGTGGTGGCCGCTGCCCGACTGCACGCCCCTCGAGTGGGCGACCACCCTCGGAAAACAGCGCGCGGGTCGTATCCTGACGGAACGCGGGGCGGCAGCACGCACCGATGACGACATTCAGCGAGCCGGGCGCGTCGTCGCATTTCTGCAGTCGGCGTGCTGGGGTCATGAAGTCCACGGAAGACGCGATCACAGGAGGTTCGATCGCGCGGCACAACGCCTGATCGCTCACGACCCTTCGATCGCCCGCGACAGCCTGTACACGGCGATCGTCTGCGGCGAGCGTGACGAGGTGGCCCGGCGACTCGCGGCGAGTCCGCAGGCAGCGCGGGCCCGCGGAGGTGCACGCGACTGGACGCCGATTCTGTATTTGGCGTACACGCGCTTCACACATATGCCGACGATCGACAACGCGATGCCGATCGCGCGGCTGCTGCTCGATCACGGCGCGGATCCAAACGACTTCTACATGGCCGCCGACTCGCGTTACACGGCTCTCGTCGGCGCGGCAGGTGAGGGGGAACAGGATTCGCCGCGGCAACCGTACGCAAAGGCACTCTTCGATCTGCTGCTCGAACGGGGCGCGGAGCCATTCGATATCCAGGTGCTGTACAACACCCACTTCAGCGGCGACATGCTGTGGTGGCTCGAGCTTGTCTACAAGCACACTGTCAATACGCCTCGCGGAACTGCGTGGAAGGATCCGGAGTGGATGATGTTCGACATGGGCGCTTATGGGTCTGGCGCGAGGTTCATTTTGGAGACAGCGGTGAAGACGCGGAACCTGGCGCTGGCGCAATGGGCCCTCCCACGTGGTGCCAATCCGAATTCCGGCCCCGCCCGGGACCCGCGCTTTCCACGCCACACGCTATATGAGTTGGCGCTGCTGAACGACTTTCCCGAGATGGCCGAGCTCCTCGCGACGCACGGTGCCGCGCGCTCGACTCCAGTGATCAGCGACGAGGAACAGTTCGTCCGTGCGTGCATGCAGCTCGATCGTGACGAGGCGCAACGTTTACTGCGCGCTCACCCCGAGTACCTGAACTCACCGATGGCGATGTTCCATGCGGCCAGACGCGATCGTACCGACGTGCTCGCGCTGCTCATCGATCTCGGCTTCTCCGTGGATATACAGGACCGCACGGGAACGCGTCCGCTGCACGAGGCGGCCATAAACAACGCGATGGCGTCTGCCCGGTTTCTCATCGAACGTGGTGCCGACGTGGACGCGCGTGAATCGCGGTTCAACGCTCCACCCATCGGGTGGGCAGCGCATGGAGACAGAACAGACATGGTGCGACTTCTCAGCAGCCACAGTCGTGCGATTTGGGTTCTGTGTGCGAACGGCTACGTCGATCGTGTGCGCGAGATCCTCGCAGAGGATCCGACACGCGCCCAGCAGGTGAGCGACGATGGGCACACGCCGCTGTGGTGGCTGCCCGATGATGAAACTGCGGCGATTGAGCTCGTCGAGCTGTTGGTCGCCGCCGGAACCGATCCGGCCGCAAAGAACAGGGAGGGCCAAACTGCCGCGGACGCGGCGCGGCGCCGCGGCATGAGCGAAGTGGCGCGGCGGCTCGACGAGTTCGCTGGCGAAATGCGATCGCGAACCTGAAGGGATCAGGAGTCAGGTATCAGGATTCAGGGCTGGGCCAGGAATCAGGGCCGGCCCTGAATCGCGAACCGGTCAGCACTCAGGGAACAGGTTTTCCGTCCTCCCTCGTCACACTCACACCTCTTCCCCACACGTCGACGCCTCGCACTCCTGCGCCCGTCGAGGGGTGGCCCTTCACGACGACCGTCTCGCCGGCCTTGAACGTCTCCGACGTGTAGCCCTGACGCCGCAGCGGCCCGGCGGCCGATGGCCCGAAGTACACGTCGTAATCCACTTTCATTCCGTTCTCGGTCACTTCGAGCAGCAGGATCGGATGCGGGTTCACCAGGCTCCACTTCTTCACGGTGCCCTTCAGTTCGACGACCTTCGACTCGTCGAACAATCCGACCTGCCCGTGATGAGCCGACACGGGGAGAGCCGCAGCAAAGAGAAGCAGGAGGAGCGTGGAGGCCTTCAGGCCAACGATTGTGGGGGCCGCCTTCAGGCGGCCCTGGCGCGTGGGCGTCATAAGCCTTCCTACTGATTCTTCCGTTGAACCGGTGGATCTTGCGGGTACTTGCCCTTCACGACGTGCAGGTTGCGTTGCGCGGCTTCCGGATCGCAGTCCCATCCGGTGGAGAACTCGTCGTTGGTCTTCCGCCATTCCATGGCGTATGTGAACGGCTGCAGCAGAAACACAGGATCCTCCGCCGTGAGGTCCATGTGCAGCACGTCGCCGTTGACCGTGTACCGCTCGGTGAGCCGCTTTTGCGTAGACGAGGGCGCGTTCAGCGCGTCGCCGGCAAACCCTTCAGGGTCGTAGGTGAACCGCGAGGTTTCGACGACGAGCGTGTTGCCTTCGTAGCGTCCGGTCGAGTAGCCGTGGGAGAACAGCTGGCCGAATTTCGGACGCTGATGTCCATGTCCTTCGAGCCACACCGTTCGCCGGACATCGTCCTTCTCGTAGCTGAAGTTCACGCGGTCGGGAAGCTGCTCGATCTTGATCTGGTAGGGATCGCCAAAAATGATCGGGATCGTCGCCGGCGAGCAGTCGTACTTCGGAGCCGCGACCTCGTCGAACGCCGCGACCAACGCCTTGCCGCGCGCGGTCAGCAATCGCTGGCCACCCGCGACGTTCATCTCGGGACAGACATCTGAGTTGGCGGGAACACAGCGGCGGCCGTTGTAGACCCCCGAGAGCTTCGGCACCGCGGCAGGTGTCGATTGCGCAATCAGATCAACGGTCAACCAGCCCGCAGCGAGCAGGAGGCATGACGCGACGATGCCGGCACGGAGTGTCATGAGCTCGGTTCCTCTCGTCGCGGGGATGATACAGAAAATGACGTGAATCGGGTATCAGGTATCAGGATTCAGGACGGGGCCTGGAATCAGGCCCTGGGAATCAGAGCGTTAGTACACTAGGCAGTGTGAAACGCGCTCGAGCAGCCGCCGTGCTGGTGTTGATGGCGGCGATCGGCGGCGTCGTGTCGGCGCAGCGCTTCGGCGTCGCCGAGGGCCCTGGTGTCCCACCGCGCTATGCCCCACCGGGTTTCGAAGATGGCGCGTTCACCGCGTGCAAACTGCAGTTCCGCAGCAATCGCTTCGAGCCGGGTGGCGTCGGGTGGGCGACTGACTATCCGTTTGCCGCGATCAACCTCATGACACGGCTGTCCGAGCTCACGAAGACGCGAGTGAGCAAGGACAAGACGGGCGAGATCAACTACTGGGTCGTTCGTCTGACAGACGAAGCGCTGTTCGATTGTCCGTTTCTCATGGGCACCGATGTCGGCACTGCGGCCTTCTCCGATGAAGAAGTCGCGCGACTCCGCGAGTATCTCCTGAAGGGCGGCTTTCTCTGGGTCGACGACTTCTGGGGTACCGACGCGTGGAACCAATGGGCAGGCCAAATCCGGCGTGTGCTGCCCGAGTTCCCCATCATCGATGTACCGAAGGACCACCCGATTCGCGATGTACTGCTGTCGGTTCCCGAGGTCGAGCAGGTGCCGAGCATCTTTTTCTGGCGACCCGGCGGACCCACGTCGGAGCGCGGCAGCGACAGCCCGCACGCGGATTTCCGAGCGATTGCCGATGCGAGCGGTCGCCTTGTCGTGGTGATGACGCACAACACGGACATCGGCGATTCGATGGAGCGCGAATCCGAGGATCCCGACTACTTCGCGCAGTTCTCGCCGCGTGGGTACGCGCTCGCCACCAACATCGTCCTGTACGCCCTGACTCACTGAACGGTGTGACGTGCCACGGATGACGCGTCAGCGAAGCTGCTCCTGCAGCCGTTGAAAGCGCAAGTCCTCGTCATCGACGGTCACTTCGAGGAACGGAATGTACATCTCGTTGTTGGCCTGCTCGCCGAATACCACGTCCTCGTTCGGGTCGGGATTCTGGGGATTGGCCGGTGAGTTGTCGTAGTGACCGTATGCGGTGATCGTGCTGCGCGCCTTGATCTTCTTTGGTTTCGCGAGCTCGTAGACGAGCTGCCAGTTGGGATCGTAGCGTGGGACGGCCAGCAGCGTTTCCTGTTTGCCGTCGGGAGTGGCGAGGACGAACGTCATGTCCTTGCCGCGGAAGTGCATATGCGGCCACAGGGCGTAGAGGGTGATGTCCTCTTTCACCTGCAGCACGCCGGTCATCGGCCAGTTGTCGGCACGCGGTGGAATGTGCGGCATCTGCGTCCGGCCGCTACGATCGCGCGCCACCTCGACCCCGTCGGCGACGAGCTTCTCGTTGACGGTCCACGTGTAGATCTCGTGATGCACGGTCTTCTTCGCCCACCACAGGCCAAGTCGTAACTTCACGGACTGCGGCTGGCCCACGGTCGTGAAGTGCAGTCCCCACGCGATGTACTGATCGGGAGAGATGCGCTTGGCGAGACCATCAGGAAACTGCAGCGCGCCTCCGCCTGGCACGTAGAAGAGCAGCGGCTTGCCGAACGATTCAGCCGATGCCGCTCGAAATGGACGGCGGTCTGAATAGAGCGGCACACCATCGAGCACGGGTCCACCGTCCCACACTGCACCGCGCCCCAGCTTGGTACCCGATGGCAGCGATCCCACGGTCACGCTCGAGTGATGCACGACGCGAGGATTGTCGGGCCGCAGCTCGATCGCCTGAACGAATCGTTCGTCGCGAATGGGGAGCTTCAGCCACACAGCGAACGTGGGCACCGTTCCGGTGGCGGGCACGTCGAACGTGAACGGCGTCTCGATCACCTGATCGGGAGGGCGATCCATCCGGCTGCTCCAGCCGTTGCGGAACATCGGCGCAGCCGGAGGTCGACCATCACCCTCTGGCGCCCCTGCATCCACCCACGCGGCGATCGCCGTGATCTGCTCGTCCGACAGCCGCCGGTTGTTCTTGAACTCACCGAACTGCGGATCGGCAGGCCACGGCGGCATGCGGCGCGTTTGCACCATCCGCTTGATCGACGCCGCCCACGGTCGCGCGTCGCCGTACGACAGCAGCGACATCGGCGCGACCTCACCAGGTCGATGACAGGTCACGCAGCGGTCGAACAGGATCGGCGCGATGTCTTTGTTGAACGTGGGAGCCGAACGATCCTGAGCGAACCCGACGACGATGGCCGCACTGACACCCACGAGAAGAACGATGATGGAGCGGCCCATCACGTCGATCGTCGACTCCCAACTCCCAACGTTTGTCGCTCGACCAACTCCCAAAGACCGTAGCCGATTCTCGGGAGTTGGGAGTTGGACGGGCGTGAGTGAGTTGGGCGTTGACAAGCCTCCGTTCAGCGGGCCAGTTGGAACACCCATACGGCAGCACTGCGATCAGGTGGATTCCGGATCTCCGGCACCAGCGGCGGGAAGGTATTGGCTTGTGCCCCGCCGTTGCCGACCACCATCGCAATGTACTGCTTTCCGTTGACCGAGTAACTGATCGGCGCCGAGCTCGGCACTTCGTTCAGACGCGCCCGCCACAACTCTTTCCCGGTCGCATCGTCATAGGCCGCAAACACGCGATCGAGCGAGCCGGCGAACACCACGCCGCCGGCCGTCGCCAGCGCCCCGCTGCTCTGCGGTGCGCGCTGCCGCTGGATCCACGCCGTCTTCTTCGTCTGCAGATTGATCGCCTGCAGCCGCCCGTATTTGCCATCGCTGTCGGGTCGCGGGCGCAGCGTCCATCGCACACCAGTCGACAGGCTGCCGCGTCCGCCTTCCGGTACGGGCGTCAAGTCCATGCACGATTCGACCAGCGGCACGTACAGCATCTTCGTGTCAGGGTTGTACGACGACGGCAGCCACGACTTCGCGCCACCGGCGTGCGGGCACACCATCTTTGGTTTCCCGTCTCCGGGAATGAGATCGACGTCGATGCGCTTCGCGCCGGTCCGCGGATCGATCGACTTGACGATGTTCTGCAGACCGGAGTCGACGGAGAAGGCGTACTTGCCGCTGTCCGCCTCCATCGCGTCGAAGATGGCCTGCTTGCCGCCGGTGATCACGACCGTTTTCGTGACGCCGTTCACGGGCAGCTTGATGACGCTGCGCTCGAACGCCCAATCCAGATCCCATTGATCGTTCGGTTGATGCTGGAAGAACCAGACCAGCCGTCCGTTGTCCGGATTGATTGCGAGCGTCGAGTCCGTATACAGGCCGTCGTTGGTGATCTCGTTTTCGCCAACGAGATTGCGCAGCGGTCCGGTGTCGTAGGTCTGCGCGGGTCCGAAGAACGCGAGGTTCAAGGTCGGATCGTAGCTGCCGGGCACCCACACCGAGGCACCGTTGCGCTTGTCGTACGCCAAACCGTTCCAGGTGTTGCCGCCCTTTTCGCCCGGCTTCGCGATCGTGCTGAACCGCCACGCTTCCTTACCCGTCTCGGCATCGAGCGCGATGATGAAGTTGCCGCCGGGCGCGCGGCCGGTCGTGCCGATCATCACCTTGCCTTTGGCGACGAGCGGCCCACCCGTCATGCCGTAGCCGGCCTTCGGATCGGCGACGGCCTGATCCCACACGACGTTGCCGGTCTTCGCATCGAGCGCGATGATGTGCGCATCGGAAGTCGGAATGTAGAGACGCGCGCCGTAGAGGGCAATGCCACGCTTCACCGTCGCCGGGCGATCCTTCGGCAGCCGACGCGAGTACTGCCACAGCAGATCGCCGGTCTGCGCGTCGAGCGCCTGGACCTTGTCACCGAAGCCGTGGAGGAACATGACGCCGTCGTGCACGAGCGGCGTCGACTCGTTCGGACCATTCGGCAGCGACCAGCTCCAGGCGACCTGCAGCTCGGCGACGTTGCTCTTGGTGATCTGTTTGAGGGGACTGAAGCCGGTCGCATCGACCGCGCGACGCCATGTGAGCCACTCGCCCTCGCCGGGACTGGCGAGCATCGCGTCGGTGACCGGCGTCAAGCTGTCGAGCGGATTTCGGACGCGGGGCGCCGCCGGCAGAACGACCCCCGCCGACAACCCACCACCGGGTCCCGCGGGCGCAGCGGGCATCATCAGCGCTTTGAGCGCCTGCGGGTCGCTCGGCAGATCGATCGCCGCCGGTGCGACGGCGTTCTCCCCCAGCAGGAACGCGAGCACGTCCGCGTACTTGTCGTCGCCGAGTGATCCCGGAGCGGCCGGCGGCATGCTGGTGGTCATCTCGGTGAACACCGCGTCAACCGACTTGCCGCCCCATCGACCGCGGAAGTCGGGTCCCTTCAACGGCGGCGCAAACTCGCCATCGTCGACATTGGCGCCGTGGCACGACGCACAACTCTGCGAATACACCTCTTTGCCGCGCGTCGCTTGAGCGGCGGTGTAAGTCGGGCTCGCGAGTGATTGCGCGCGGAGCGCAGAGAACGGGAGCGTGACCGTGAACGCGCCAACGAGCGTCGCCATGAATGCGGCGGCGATGCTCGTGGTTGCGGCGACGTTGCGCATGTAGGACCTCATTCCTGAAGGAATCAGGTATCAGGTATCAGGTATCAGGATTCAGGGCTGTCAGGGAATCAGGACTGAATCCTAGCCCAGCCCTGATTCCTGATTCCGGACTCCTGATTCCCGGCAGGTTCTCAGAACTCGAAGTTCACTCCCAGCTTCACGAATCTCGCCATCAGCAGCTCATTGGGCCGCCGCCACGCTCCGGGGTTCGCCGGATTGTAGCCGAACAGCTCGGTGACGACCGCGTCGGAGTTGAGCGCGTTGGCGAGATCGACGTTGAACGACGTGCGCACGCGGCCGGCGCGGACGATCTTGCTGAAGCGCATGTCCAGCTGATTGATCCGATCGCCATAGAACGTGCCGGGCTGAATGATATCGATCGTCGTGTTCGGCGCGCTCGCCGACAGCGGACGACCAAGCGACGGCGACACCCGGTCGTTGCCAGCAACGAAGCTGGCCGCCAATGCCGGACCAGGCATGTTCTGATACGTGGCGCTGACCAGCAGGTCGATCTTCGGGATCGTGTACATCCCGATGAATTTTCCCTGCGTCTGCAGGTTCTCCTTCGCCTCGCAATGATCCGGCGACAGCCAGACCCCGGCCAGGTTGAACCCTGGACCGGTGAACGCCGGGATCGCGAGCTGGTTGCCGGTCGCCGCACCAAGGAGCAGCTCGGGGATCTTCGCCGTCACTTCACACGCGTTCAGCGAGTCGCGGCCGACGCTGAGGCCGCCTTGTAGCAACACGCCCGCGCGCAGGCGCGACTGGATGCCGAAGTCCACGCCGTCCCAGTGCTCGGTCATCTTGCCGTATTTGTCGGACAGCGTGTTGTACAGGTTCGCCGGAATCCCGAAGTACGCCGGATTCAAGTCCAGGCCGGTGATCGCGTATCCCCCGCCACCCGGCAACCGCGAGTCGGATGGCACGTTGAACGTATAGCGGTCGTACCCGGTCGCTGGCACCACGAGGTTGTCGGTGACGCGGAAGTTGCCGAACCAGCGACGGAAATAGCCCGCATCGATCGACACACGCGGCAGGATCTCGTGCTGGCCCGACACGGAGAACTCCCAGTTGTAGAACCGGTGCCCCCATCCGGTGAGCAAGTCAGGATCGAAGGTGGACTGCGGAGCGGCCTTGCCGAAGTTGGGGTTGGCCATGCGATCGCATTCGCCATTGGCTGCGGTATCGAGCAGGTTGCAGTCCGGCACGAAATTGCCACGGCGCGGATCGCCGACGGGATAGGTCAGATCGTTCCACGTGCGCGTCGTGTTGTTCACGTGCGCGTTCACAGGATTCGGATCCTGTGCGATGCCATTCAGCCCCTGACCGCCGAGATACTTGTTGAGACTGACCTTGAGCGCGGTCTTGCCGTTGCCGCGCACGTCGTATACCGCGCCCAGCCGAGGCGTGATGTCCTTCCAATTCAGGTTGTCCTGCTCGGGGAACGTCACGTTGCGACCGGGCACGAGCGGCCCTGAATAGAGGTGGCCCTCGCCGAAACTGTCCTTGAACCAGTCGAAGCGCACGCCGCCTGTCAGCGTGAGTCTGCGAACCGTCCACCGGTCCTGCGCGAAGATTCCGAGGTCGTGATCGAGATTGTTGCGAACGTCATACGGCGTCGCGTACTGCGTGAGCTGGTTCGGAATACCGCCGTTGAAGCGGTAGGCCAGCGGCACGAAGTTGTAGGTGCGCGTCTCCTGGTATCCAGGTGAGTCGTTGATGCCCGCCTTGAACGCGTGCGAGCCGGTGATGTAGGACACGGCCGCACGCCAGAAGTAGTTCGCCAGCCACGTGTTGTTGAACGTCTGCGTGCCGTTGTATTGGAGGTTCGGGATCAAGCCTCCCTGTTCGATGACCGTGATGGCGCCCGGTTCTTTACCGCTCGCGAACACTTCGCCGAACGGATGCATGTTGCCCCAGCGTTCGACGCGATGCAGCGCGACCGCTTCGAGCAGCAGCTTGCTCGTCACGGGCGACGACCACTCCGCATGCAGCAGACGCTGTACCGGGAACCGATAGTAGGTGCCCGATTCGGGCGACCGCGTGCCGGTGATACTCCAGGGGCAGCTGCAGCGATACTGCTGATCCCACGTGAACGCGAACTTGTTGCGCTGCGACGCCTGGTAGGTGAGGCGTCCCTGCGCGTCGCGCCATGTCGTATCGATGAACGCCGGGCGGCTGGTGTCGGGGACGTAGGCATAGGCGGTCGCGTTCGTCTCGTTCTTGTTATGGAACATCCCGCCGATGTAGTTCTGCGCGACGTTGTACCGGCCGGTGAAGAAGAACCACACCTTGTCCTTCTTGAAGGGCCCACCCACGCCGGGATTGACGTCGTAGACGCTCTTGATGGCGTTGGGCGTCAACAACCCGCGCGCTTTCACCTCGTCACTGAGGTTGCTTCCCTGCATCCCGTCGGTCATGAAGCTCGCAAACACAAATCCCTTGACCGTATTGCCACCATCGCGCGGGATGAAGTTGATGCGCGGACCGCCGGTCGACAACTCGGCCGACACCGACGCGGTATCGATCGTGACTTCGGCCGCCGCGCCGACGTTCGGCGTCGATCCACCGATCGCGCCACCCGCCTGCAACGTCGCCGTATTGACGCCGTTCTGCGTCACGCGCATATCGGATGGTTTGCTGCCGTGAATCATGAGGTACGCCATGTTGTCGCCGAGCGCGCCGCCGACGTCCTGCGCCCGCGTCTGGCTGTTGTTCACCGATGTCACACCAGGGATGAGAATCCCGATGTTCTGATAATTGCGACCCGATGGGATCGCCGCAATCGTCTCCGTCGTCATCACCTGCTGCTTCGTCGTCCCTTGCACGTCCACGATGGGCGCTTCGCCGGTGACGGTGATCGTCTCCTCGAGCGCGCCGACGCGCAGGTCGGCGTTGACAATCGTCGTGTTCGACCCGGTGAGCTCGACCCCCTCGCGTTTGATGGTGTTGAACCCGGGCAACGTGAACGTGACCACATACGAACCCGGTCGCAGATCGACGATGCGGAACTGACCGCTGCCGTCGGTGGTGGCGGATCGGACCTTTTCGATGAGGACCGGGCTGGCTGCTTCAACGGTCACGCCCGGCAGAACCGCGCCGGAGGTGTCTTTCACCACGCCGCTGAGGACCGCCTGCGCCATCGCGGCGGCAGGCATGAGGATCGTCGCGACGAGCACGACGAGGATTCTCCCGATACTGCGCATCGACCTTGCCTCCCTTGCTTCGTTCGGATCGTTCGGATCGTTCGAGTCGTTCGGATCGTTCGAGTCGTTCGGATCGTTCGAGTCGTTCGGGTCGTTCGGATTATCCGATTCGTTCTGAGAACGTGCCGAACGTTTCGAACGTTCCGAACGATCCGAACGGTTATTGCCCCCGGCCGCCCGCCGGCGCAGGTGGATTGATCACGGCACTGTCCCAGTGCTCGACGAGCTTGCCGTTCCGCACGCGGAACGTGTCGAAGGTGTAGGCCTCGAACCACGTTCCCGGAGCGGCCGTGGGATCCTGCCGGTAGTTCTTGTGAATGACGGTGACGAGATCGCATTCGGCCATGACGATCTCCAATGGGTTGCCTGCCGGTGGCTGGGGCGCCGACGCATCGCCGCGACCCGCCCCGCCTCCGCCGCCGCCCTGGCGACCGGGGCCGCCAAAACGTTGCTTGAAGTAATCGAAGTCGGAGAGACCGGCTTCACGGCCTCCCTTCACGAACGCGGGGTTGTGCTGTTTGTATGTGGAGTCGGCCAGCGCAACACGCGCGTCGCCGGTCAGCTGGAAAAACTGCATGGCCACTTTCTTGTTCGCTTCCATCTGCGCGGGCGTCGCCGTGCAGCCGGATGCCGGATTTGCCGGAGCCGGTTGTTGGGCAAAGGCCGGCGCCGCGAACAGCAGGGCAATCAGGACCGGTCGGGTCGACAGTGCTGCGAAACGCATGAGAACCTCGTCCTCGAGTGTGAAAAGGCGCCTAGTATCGTTCCAGACACGTGAACGTAACGGCCTGCGGTTTGTCTTCGGGTTTGCTGCGAGAAGCGTCGCCAGCGACGTCGCGACAGGCGTCGCGACTCTAGTCGTGGCGCGCGCGAAAGTCCGGAATCAGAAGCTGAAATTCGATTTCACCCGCTGAAATCGCAAGGCAGGTGACGCATCTGCGTCAACGCGTGGTGGGACGCTGCGGCGGCGTCGGCTTGGCGCCGTTCTTTCCGCCATGATCGACGAGGTATTTGACGACCGACTCGTACTTCAGTGCCTGGGCGGCGTCGAGCGCGGTGCGGCCGTCCGTGTTGGCGGCATTGACGTCGATGCCCAGCTCGATCGCCAGCTTCACGGTGTCGAGCATTCGCGCTTCACGCTCGGTCGGCCGGATCTGAACCCACGCACGCCCACCGCCGATGCCGGTGGCCGCCAGCAATGCCGTGGTTGCCGCGGTGCGTCGATCGTTGATGTCGGCCTGGAAGTACTCGACTCGATGCACGAACAACGGGTCGGCGCCATGTTCGACGAGCGCGCGCATGATCCCTGGCTCATCGAACCGCGCGGCCAGCCAGAACGGCGTCGCGCCGACGAGCGACGGCGCGAAATTGAAGTCCTCCGATGAGCGTCGCTCCGGTGTCCAGGCCTGCAGTCGCACGTTCACGTCGACCTTGTGCGCGAGCAACGTCCTGACGAGCTGCTCGTCACGGCGCATGATGGCCTCATGGAGGGCAGTGAAGCCGGCGGCGGCCGAGTTCACATCGGCCCCGCGATCGAGCAGCAGCTCCACGACGTTGCGATACCCCGAATGCGCGGCAAGCACCAGCGCGCTGACGCCCCATGCATCCGCGTCGTTGACGTTGGCGCCGGCATCAAGCAGCAGACGTGCCGACGTGACGTCGCCGACGCGCGCCGCGAACATCAACGCCGTATCGCTGCCGTGCGGGATGGCCCGGTTGTACTCGGGCACCCCGTGCGGCGGCACAGCCATCACGTAATTCCAGGCGTCGGAACGGGCGCGAACGTCGGCGCCGTGCGCGAGGAGAATGCGCGTGACGTCGGGATGCTTCTGCGCCACCGCCCACATCAGCGCGGTCTGGCTGCGCGTGGCTTTCGCGTTGACGTCGGCGCCCTTCTGCAACAGCAGTTCGACGACCTGTGGATTCCCGGTCCGAGACGCGACCATGAGCGCCGTCTCGCCGCGAATCAGGGCGAGGTTCGGGTTGGCGCCCGCCTGCAGCAGCGCACGCACCAGCGGCACGCTGCCGTTGATGCAGGCGAGCCACAGCGGCGTGGCGCCGAGATCGTTGGCCGCATTGACGTTCGCGCCGGCGCGAATCAAGAGCGCGGCTCCGTCCGCGTCGTCGTGATAGCTCGCCCAATGGAGCGCGGTGGCGCCGTCTGCTTCCTTGGCATTGACGTTCGCGCCCTTCTCGATCAGCGCGCGCATTGCCGCGGTATCGCGATGTCGCGCCGCATCAATCAATGGCGGACGTTCCGCAGCGAGCGCCACGGAGACCGTCGCAAGCAGCGAGATGATCACGGCGGCGGTCGGGTACCGAAAGCCGAAGCCCGAAGACCGGAGGCCTGTCCTCACCTCACACTCCCGGCAACGTGTCGATGTCCATCTTCCCGGTGCTGCCACCGAGCTTCTCTACTGGCACATCGAGCTTGTCCATCAGCGTGACGAGCAGGTTCGCCATCGGCGGCTTGTCGGTGAACGTCAGATGCCGGCCGCCGCGCAGACGCCCGGCCCCACCGCCGACCACGACGATCGGCAGGTTCTCGCCGGAGTGCGCGTTGCTGTTCGAGATCCCCGCTCCATAGAGGATCGTCATGTTATCGAGCAACGTGCCATCACCATCGCGTGTGTGTCGGAGCGTATCGAGGTACTTCGCGAAGAGCTGCGCGTGATAGCGGTTGATCAGGGACATGCGCGCGACAAGGTCGGGGACGTTACCGTGATGCGACAGGGGATGATGCGCGTCGGGGACTCCGATCTGTGGATACGGTCGAGCGCTCTGCTCCTTGCCGATCATGAACGAGATCACACGCGTCAGGTCGGCTTGCAGCGCGAGGCGCTGCAGGTCGAGCATGAGGGCGAGATGATCCTCGAACACCGGCGGCACGCCCTGCGGCTGGTCGAGCGACGGGAGATCCACGTCTCGCTGTTCTTCCGCCTTCTGAATGCGCCGTTCGACGTCGCGCACCGATTCGGAGTACTCGTCAACTTTCCGCCGGTCGTCCCGTCCGAGCTCGTTGGACAGCCGCGCCAGCTTCTCAGTGACCGAATCGAGAATGCTTTTCTGCTGGCGCAGACGCGCACGCCTGGCGCGAGCATCGGTACTCCCCGTATCGCCGAACAGCTTCTCGAACACCGCGCGCGGGTTGTACTCGGTCGGCAGTGCCTGTGTCGGGCTCCGCCACGACAGCGTGTGCGTGTAGACACAGCTCAGATTCCCGGTGCACGCGCCCGCGTTGTTCGGCGGATCAAGTGAGAGCTCGAGCGAGGCGACCTGCGTCTCGCGTGCAAACTGCTTGGCCAGGATCTGATCCATCGACACGTCGGCGAAGATCTCCACTTCGTTCCGACCACCGCGAATCGTGCCGGTGAGAAACGAGCCCGACGCCCCGGCGTGAATGTAGTTCCAGGTCGCCTTCATCCCGGAGATGGCGAGCAGTTGATTCCGAAATGGCGCCAGCGGCTCCATGATCGGCGACAGCTCGAAGGCGCTTCCTTCACCCTTCGGCGTCCAGTAGTCCATCGCCATGCCGTTGGGCACGTAGAAGGCCTGGAAGCGATGCACCGGCTTGGTCGCCGCGCGTGCACGGGCCGACAGCGCTGGCACCATCGCGTCGAGAAATGGCAGCGTCAGCGTGGCGCCGAGACCGCGCAGCACTGTTCTTCGCGATAACGACTTGCCGGTTACGAACGACATCGGTACGTCTCCATCAACTCGCGCGTTCACGCCGCTTGTAAACTCCCAACCCTCTCACGCTGGTCCAACTCCCAATTCCCAAGCGTCAGGATAGTACGCATTGGGAGTTGGTTCACGGTTGCAGTTGGGAGTTGGGAGTTGACCGCATCAGGAATGTCGGACTTTTCACGATTCCGATAATCAACGACGACCACCGATAATCGTTCGCCGCGGCGTCACGGACGATGCGGCGGATGACCGGTCTGTCGTAGTACTCGACGCGACGGCCGAGCGCGTACGCGAGCAGTTTTTCGGTGACGGTGCCCGGGAAGCGATCGGGTTGCTCGAGGAGCATCGCACGCAGTCCGCTCAACCCCTCGACTGTCTGACCACTCACCAGCGATCCCCGTGCATCCACCGCCGTGCCCGATTCATCGATCGTCCGCCAGCCACCGATTGCATCGAAGTTCTCGAGCGCAAAGCCCACCGGGTCGATGGCGGCGTGACAGCTGGCGCACACCGGGCTGCCGCGATGGAGCGCCAGCCGCTCACGAATGGTCGGCGGCAGCGTGCCGGCCTTCGGCTCGGGCAATGTCGTATCGACGCCGGGCGGTGGTGGAGGTGGCGGCGTGCCGAAGATGTTGTCGAGCAGCCACTTCCCTCGCAGCACCGGCGACGTCCGCGTCGGATACGACGTCGTTGCCAGAATCGATCCCTGTGCGAGCAAGCCGCCGCGTTGCGAGGGATCCGCAAGTGTCACGCGCCGGAAGCGACTGCCGTAGATGCCGGGAATTCCGTAGTGGCGCGCCAGGCGTTCGTTGACGAATGTATAGTCCGCACCCAGCAGATCATTGACGCTGCGATCGTCCCGAATCGTGCTGTCGAGGAACAGCCGCGTCTCGTCCTCGAATGCGTTGAGCAGGCTGTCGTCGAAATCAGGGTAGTAGTCGGGGTGAACGATGACCTCATGCAGACGGCGCAGGTTCAGCCATTGCGCGGCGAAGTTGTCGACCAGCGCGCGACGGGCGCGCGGATCGGCGAGCATGCGGCGCACTTCCGGCTCGAGCACATCCGAACGGGTCAACGTGCCGTGCTGGGCGAGATCGAGCAGCCGATCGTCGGGAATGCTGTTCCACAGGAAGAACGACAGGCGCGACGCAACGTCGAGATCGTTGGGGCGATGTCGGTCGACACGAAGCAGGAAGTCCGGATCGACGAGGAGCCGTTCGAGCGCGAACTGGATGCCCGCGTCGAAGCTGCCGCCGTCGCGACGCCCGGTGCTGAAGAACGACACCAACGTGTCGACATCCGCTGGCGCGAGCGGACGTCGATAGGCCCGTCGCGCGACGGTCGAGAGGATCTTGCTCGCACAGGCTCGCTCCTCGGCACGGGCGCGCGGTTCACAGATGAAGATGGCGCGACGACTCGGCGTGTCGGTCGCGCGACGGGGGTTATCGAGCCCCCGCTGAGCGCGATCGAAGGGACCGTCGACCAGCAGCGCTCCGACAGCCGCGTGGCCGAAATAGATCTCGTCGTTGGTGAGCACGCGTCCGCGCTGCTGCGGCTGGGGCAGTCCCTCGGGTTCGAACAACTCGCGGACGAAGGTGACGCCGATGACGTGCGGTCCGGCCGTGATCGGCAGCCTGACTTCAAGGGCTGCATCAGCCTCGATTTGCATGTAGCGCTCCCATTCGGGATCGCCACCGAACCCTGGTTCGCCATCGCCGGCGTAGCTTGCGCCGGCCGGCCGGCCCTTCGCGTCGCCGCCGACCGTGAAGCGCTTCACCAGCGCGCCGTCCAATCGGACATCGAGCAGCTGCGGCCAGCCCATGCCCATCACGTAATCCTGATACTGCCGGCGCAGGCGGACCTTGATCAGATACTCGCCGTCGGTCGCAAAGTAGCGATGCACCGCCGTGCCGCCGCGCGATCCGAACGGCAGGTCTTCACTCTCGCGATCGTCCTGCAGGATGAGGAGCGGAACCTCGAAGCGCTCCGCGCCCGGTCGCACCGGCGGCAATCCAGTGGCCAGGCGTGTCACCTCACGTGCGACCGACAAGTAGCGTTCGAGATGGGCCGTCGAAATCGTGAGGACGTCGGCGAAGTTGTCGAAGCTGCCGTCGGCGGTCTCGTCGCCGGGAAGCTTGGCGGTCACATCGACATCGAGCGCAAACAGATCGCGAATCGCGTTGTTGTACTCGACGCGATTGAGTCGATGGACGGCTCCGGCGCGCCCGAGATTCGGATTGGCCTGCCACGCGCGATCGATCTCGTTCTCGAGCCAGCTCGCCATCGTGCCGTACGTTGCCGCGTCGGGCCGCGGCATTCCGGCCGGCGGCATCGACCGCGCGCGAAGCTTGCCGATGACCCGCTCCCACAGTTCGGGCTGCGCGGACGGCGCGGCAACGTTCAACGTGTCGAGCGTCAGGCCCGCGGTCTCGAGTCGCTGGTTGTGGCAGGCGACGCAGTAGCGATCGATGGCGGCCTTGACGGATTCAGCGCCTGGCGTCGAGCCACTCGCCTGCGCTGGCGAACGACGCGGGACGGATCCACGGAGAACACGGAGAGATGTGTGTTCTTCCTGATCTCCGTGACCGTCGTGAAACGACGACTCTCCGTGGCCGGCAACGACGCGCGGGCTCGCCACACGAGCGGTCGACCCCGTCGCGGCCAGCCAGCCGACGATGAACACCGCGAACAGCGCAGGTCGATAGTGGGCGCGCATCGGCGTTCGCCTGTACCGGTGAATTGTGCACGAGACGGCCTGAAAACAGAACCTGATTCCTGTCGGGCCGCCGGATTCCTGCTCGGCCGTGCGCTATCATCGAGGTCAATGCGGCCCGGCCGGCAGCGACACGCCTATACCTACGGTGATTATCTCGTCCTCGAAGGCGACGCACCGAACGTCCGCCACGAGTTCATCGATGGCGAGATCGTGGCGATGGCCGGCGGCAGCGAACTGCACTCGGCGCTCATCGCCGCGGTGACCGGCGAGCTCTATGGACAGCTGCGCGGCACCGCATGCGGATTGCGGGATTCGAATATCCGTGTCCACGTCCGCGCCACGGGAAACGCCTTCTACTGCGACGCGTTGATCGTGTGCGGTGCGGCTGACGTCATACGCGAAATGCGGAGCGGCGACTCGCTGCTGAACCCGGCGGTGATCATCGAAGTCCTTTCTCCCTCGACCGAGGACTACGATCGCGGCGCGAAGTTCGAAGACAATTACCGGTTCATCCCCTCGCTGCGCGAGTACGTCGTCGTGGCGCAGGACGAGGTCAGTATCGAAGTGCGATCGCGTGATGACGAGGGACGCTGGATGTCGCGCGTCTTCCGCGAAGGGCACACCGTTGTCCTCGCTGCCGTGAGCTGCACACTCGACGTCGACCGCATCTACCTGGAAGCGCGCAAGAACACCGGCGCTCCGAGCGTCTGACGACAGGATCTGACCGCATCGCGGCTGATCGATGCCACGTCCCCGACCGGCCGGGCCTGAACTGAGCGAGGATTTCTGTCACCGACGGAAGTGCGAGTTGGATACCAGAAGTCATCCCACCGGCGAACGTAGAGGACTCTTGGAACTCTGGCCGCCGTGCGGCGGTCCCAAATCAGCGTCAGTTCTTTGGCCTCGTTCGGGATCACGTGATCGACCCACTCGGTAACTGCGGTCTTGTCGCTCGTGTCGTCAACATTTAGGCACTCCTCGGGCTCGTGTTGATCCCGCCTGTCCACGACTTCGCTGTAGAGGACTACCGCCTCATCTTCCGGAAGTGGCCGAATTGATTCGCGTTCGCTGAGTGACAGTCTCGCTCCCCTATCCCGATTCCACCGCCACAGTAACGGGAAGTCCGAGAGCGCTGGTCGAGTACCTCCTGCCATCTGTTGTCCACCATTCGCGCTCAGCCGCGGTCAGCGCGTGAACGACTCTTCGACTTGCCGCCGCGCCGAGCACGGCTCGTCTGCCGCAGCGACTTCGAAGCCAGCCGTTGGAGTGAGCGCAACGGTCCACGAGGCCGTGGCGCGGGCGTACCGGATAGCATCCCTTCAGCGCTGATGTCTTCGTCGACGTCCGGCCAATGGACGCCGTGGCCATCGCCGATCAACTCCCAGTTCGCTCGTTGCGTCGGCGTCGCCTCCGACAGACGCCACGACCAAGCCAACGGCACACTGATAGTACGACCGTCGACCAGGCGGGCCGTTATGGTCTCGTCGGAGACTTCAACGTGTTCAATCCTCGCGTCCGTCAGTACCGCAGTGCTCAAGCCAAGCCTCAGTGATGAGCGCCTCGTTCTGGATGATTATCCGCCGAATTTCGTTGAGTTCACGCGGACTGAAACCACGATTCCACGCCAACACCACGGGATGAAGCCAGAACTTTGCCTCCGAGCGCTCGCGTCGGGCGTGGACGTGGATCGGCTCCGCGCAGTCGAAACTGTAGAAGAAGAACCAGTAGGGTCCGGAAATGCCGGCAATCCGCGGCACGCACTCTCCGCTGCCGATGATCTCATCGTCATCGGAGCGTGCCAAGTCCGGCCGATGAATCGTGGTCGGTTATTGCGTCCCTGCTTGACTCGCGATCTTCGCGAGTTCATCCAAGGTCCCGATCTTGGCCCCATGCAGCGGTACGATCTGCGCGACGTTGAGCTTCAGCCGCGTGAGGTTCTGATACAGGTTCGTCAGCGTCGGATTGGCGGCTGGGAGCGGGTCCGCCGGCGTGAACGCGTCGGCCTCGACCAGGATCTTCTCCGATGGCACGTACACCATCGCGAACCCGTCGTGGTGCGGGCTGTTGGCGATCCGGTGCAGCTCGATCGTCCGCGCGCCATCCGTCAGCACGGTCTTCTCCAGGAAGCTCTGAAACACCGGCATCTTCTTCGAGCGCGCGAGACGATCCGGGTTGAGCGTCCGCGGCGCGGCCCACGCCTTCATGTAGAAGTCCCGATTCATCGAGTGCGTGACGACCGTCGCCCCTTCGTCGACCAGCGTACGCAGCCCGCCCGAGTGATCGAAGTGATGGTGCGTGTTGACCACCAGACGAATCGGCTTGCTCGGGATCGTCTCCTTCACCTTCGCGACGACCGCGGTGGACCGCTCCTCGTTGAGCGGAGCCTCGACGAGCACGACGTGATCGCGCATCTCGATCGCGACGCTGTGATGTGTCCCGCCCGTCAGCCAGTACACGCCGTTCCCGACCTTCTGCACCTCGACGCGCACCGCCGGCAGTGTGGCGTTCTTGGCGGCGTCGGGCGCCGCGAGATCGACCATCGGATTCGGCTCGGCAAGACTGACCCACAGCTCGAACGCCGGGTAACCACCCTGCTGCTGCACGATACGTGTGGGAAACGACAGCTCCGACGTGACCTTCGCGTAGTTGCTGTAGGTCGTCTCGACCAGCATGTCGCCCAGCACGGGGTTGTCGATCCAGGTGCTGACCCGATCGACCTCGTTGCTGCTGTTGATGTGACCGGTCACCTTGTATTTGCCCGACACGGTGAACGAGACGTCGGTTCCATTGGCAACCTTTTGCGTCGTCGCCTTGTTCGCGATCGCAGCCTTCAGAAAACCGTGTGGCGTCGCCCAGATCTGCAGCATCCGCTCGACGGCTGCTGCCGGTGCCGGCTGCACCTGACCTGCAGGCCGCGCCGGAGCGCCGCCGCGGCCGCCGCGACCGCGAGCGCCTCCGCGTCCCTCACCCTCCGGCGGTGGTCCGCCTCGCCTGACACCGGAGATCTCGAAGATCTGCTCGATCGTGAGTCGACCGTCCGGAGCAGGCGTTGCGCCGGGTCCGCCTGGCCGGTCGCCAGGCGCTGCCGCGCCAAACACTTCGTTCCATGCCGTATCGCCGTTGACCGCCTGCACTTGCCGCTGCTCGCCGGTGAACGGCTGGCCACCACCACGCGGCGGAACCGGAGTCTGCACGCGAGTCATGTCGACTTTCATCGCGACGGCGTCGTAGTCGATCGTCGCTTCGTAGCTCTTGATCGCGACTTTTGGCCACGGTTCGGTCGGGCGTGGGTTCTGGCCCACGGAAAAACTGGACCCGAAGCCGGTGAATCTCAGCGTCTTCAGCGACGTGGCGCCGAGCGCGTCGCTCGCCGCTTTGATCGGATCGGGTTGTTGCGCAGCCGGATACTGCGTCGCCACGACAACACAGACCAGCGCGACGAGGACGGACCTCCGCATATGGTTCTCCCAGGTTTGGGAGATTCTACCTTGCGCTGTTGCGGAGGTCGTACCGTTGCGCTGGATTGATGCGTTTGCGTTATTTCCGAGCCGCCAGGTAGTTCGCGATCGCCGTCAGCTGTTCGTCCGTGAGACGACCAAGAAAAGATGGCATGTTTGCCGCCGGGTCGATCGTTTCCGGCTCCGAGATCCAGTCCTTCAGCCACTTCGCATCGTGACCGCGCGACCCCTCGTGGGTCAGGTCGGGACCGGCCGTTCCACCCTCGCCGTCGATCGTGTGACACGCGGCGCAGAAGCGGCCGAACACCATCGACGCGGTCGCGACTTCTTCACTCACCCGCGGCGGCGTGCCGCCCGATCGCACTTTCTTCATGTAGCTCAGGATCGAACGCGCCTGCGATTCCGTCATCGCGCCCGACGGGATCGGACGCAGCCCCGGAGCGATGATCTCCGGATCGCGGACATGCGCGAGCAGCCACTCCTGGTCGCGCGTGACGCGCGTGTTGGCGATCGGGTTGGCTGCACCACCCTGCTCATGACAGCGCACGCACTGCGGGTCGGCGACGAACTCGCGACCGGCAAGCGCCAGCGGCGTCCACCGCGCAGGATCGGCGTGTGCCGGCGTGTCCTTGTAACCGAGATACGTCAGCACGATGATCGCCGCGCCGATGATCGCGAACCCGCCGGTCACCGCCGGGCGTTTGAACGGACGGCGGTCGGGATGCGAATCCAGGAACGGCAGCAGCACGAGGAGCCCGACGATCACCCCAGGGATGACCATCGTCGCCAGCGGCTCGAGTGGCCCGGGGAAGTACTTCAGCAACTGGAAGAGGCTGAGGAAGTACCACTCCGGCCGCGGTACGTACGAGGCGTCAGTCGGATCGGCGAGCGCGTCGAGCGGTGGCTTGAAGACGATCGCGAACGTCAGCAGCAGCGCGAACACGGCAGCGCTGACGACGGTGTCCTTGAGCGCGTGATACGGGTAGAACGGCTTCGGCTGACCCTCGACCTTCTTCAGCGCGCCCGAAATGCCATGCCGGCGCATTAGATACAAGTGCGCGACGACGAACCCGATCAGCGCACCCGGCAACAGGAACACGTGCGCCGAATACCAGCGCAGGAGCGTGAGCGATCCCAGCGAGTCGCCGCCCTTCATCAACGCCGAGATCCAGGTGCCGAAGGGTCCGCTGCGCGCGATGTTGACCGTGACCGTTGTCGCCCAGTACGCCTTCTGATCCCACGGCAGCAGGTAACCCGTGAGCGCAAATCCCAGGATCACCAGCAGCAGGATGACGCCGGTCACCCACGTGACCTCACGCGGCGACTTGTACGAGCCGAGCGCCACCACGCGCAGCATGTGCACCACAGCCGCCACGACGATGAAGCTGGCGCCGAAGAAGTGCAGCCCACGCAGCACGCGCCCGAAGGCGACGTTGTTCATGATGTAGAACACGCTGTCGTACGCGAACTCAGGCGACGGCACGTAATACATCGTCAACGCGACACCGGTGATCAGCTGGACGGCGAGGAGCATCAGCAGGATGCTGCCGGTGACGAACCACCAGCCGACGCCGGCCGGCAGTTCCTCGTCGAGGAGGTGCTTGCGTGCGGTACGGATGCCCGTACGCGAGTCGAGCCAGTCGACCAGGTTTCCGACGAGTCGCATCAGACCCGAACCAGGACCTGGTCGCCGTTCACGCGCGTGGTGAGTCGCGTCAACGCCGCCGGCGGCGGCCCCGCCTTGACCGTGCCCATCTGGTCGTACTGCCCGCCATGGCAGGGACACTTGAACAGCTGCGCGTCAGCATCCCAGCTCACGCGACACCCGAGATGTGTGCAGGTGGAATCAAGCGCCGTCACCTGATCGTTGCTGGTGCGGACGAGGAACACGATACGGCGGTCGATGACTTCGCGGTAGCCGTCCTCGCGGGCGATGCGCAATGGAACAGGTGTCGGTTCGTTCTCCGGCAGGTTGGTCAGACTCGCGGCGGGGAGCCACGTCTCTTCCTGCCGGCCGAAGATCGGCGAGCTGATCGCGCCGCCGATGATGACGCCGACCACGCCGGCAATCGCCGCGTGCACCGCGGTGATCGCGCGGCTCAGAAACTTCCGTCGATCGGTATCCCCTATGGATGAATGCATGATTCCCTACTCTAGTCCACGCACGGAGCCACGATCCATGCGACGGCAACCATCGACGTAAGCCGAACACGCTATTCGTAAGCGTGATGATCGCTATCGAGGGTGTGATGCTCCCGTTCTCGGTTCCGGGTTCCCGGTTCCGAGTTCCCGCGTTCCTCGTTCGTGGGTTCCGCCTACCACATTCCCAGTTGCGGTTCGTCGGTCCAAACGAACCTGAAACCGGGAACTGGGAACGTGGAAACGCGGCGCGCGCTAGCGCGCCGCCACCTGCGGGACATACCCCGGGAATACGTAGGCGTAGAGCATCGACACGATCGCCATCACGATCATCAGCAGCACACTGTGCTTGATCGTGAAGCGAAACAGCTTGCTCTCGTCAGCAGATGTCATGCCGGTCGCAGCGACGGCCACCGCGATGCTCTGGATGGAGATCATCTTGCCCATCACGCCAGCGGCGGAGTTCACCGAGGCGGTCAGCACGGGGTTGAGTCCGATGGCGTTTGCGGTGACGACTTGCAGGTTTCCGAAGAGCGCGTTGGCCGAAGTGTCGCTGCCGGTGAGGAACACGCCGAGCCAGCCGACGACGGCGCTGAAGAACGGGAACGCGCCGCCAGTCCCGGCGAGGGCGAGACCGAGCGTGGAGGTCATGCCCGAGTAGTTCATCAGGTACGCCAGCCCGAGCATGCAGGCGATCGTCAGGATCGCGAGCGAGAGCTGCTTGAACGTGGCCACATAGACGCGCACGAACTGGCGTGGCTTCACACGCAGCACGAGGGCGGTCGCGATGGTCGCGAGGAAGCAGGCGCTTCCCGATGCCGTCAACCAGTTGAACGTGAACGGCGCCGTGTACGGCGTCGGCTTCGGCACCACGGGTGGAACGCGCGTGATCAGGTTGTGCAGGCCCGGCACGGCGATGACGTTGAGCCCGGTCGCCCTGGGCAGGAACGACGGCATGAGCGAGTCGGTCCAGCGGTCGACGACCACCTTGATCTCGGGCCAGCCCAAGGTCAGGACGAAGACGACCAGCAGCAGATACGGGACCCACGCCATGAACACGTCGCCACCGGTGTGCCGCTTCAAGGTGGCGCCAACGGCCGCGACCGGCTTGTCGGTTTCCAGACGCAGGACGTTCGCCGGCTTCCAGAACTTCAGCACCAGCACCATGAAGAAGATGCAGGTGAGCGAGCTTCCGATGTCGGTCAGCTCGGGGCCCACGTAGTTCGAGACGAAGAACTGCATGGCGGCGAACGACACGCCGCACACCACGATCGCTGGAAGCACTTCGAGGGCACGCCGCGGTCCGGCCATCACGACCATCAGATAGGCCGGGATGATCAGCGAGACCATCGCACACAGGCGGCCCACCATCGCGCTCAACGGGAGCACGGGCAAGCCGGTGACGGCGGCGAGTGTCACCACCGGGATGCCGATCGAGCCGAACGCGACGGGAGCCGTGTTCGCCAACAGGCAGATGCCGGCGGCGTAGAACGGGTTGAACCCGAGACCGGCGAGCATCGCCCCGGAGATGGCGACCGGCGCGCCGAACCCGGCGGCCCCTTCGATGAACGCCCCGAAGGAGAAGGCGATGAACAGCGCCTGCAGCCGCCTGTCATCGTTCAAACTGCCGATCGAATCCTTGATGACCTCGAACTTGCCGGTATCGACCGCAAGCCGGTAAAGCATGATCGAGGCAAAGACGACCCAGGCGATCGGGAAGAGGCCGTACGCGGCGCCGTAGATGGTCGAGATCAGCGCGAGCTGCACCGGCATGCCGTAGGCGAAGAGCGCGATGATCAGTCCGGAGACAAGCGCGGTGATCGCCGACATCCACGCTGGCTTGCGGAACACGCCGAGCATGAGGAACAGCACGATGATCGGGATCGCGGCCACGACGGCCGAGACTCCCAGACTTCCGCCTATCGGTTCATAGTTGTGCTGCCACATGCTCGGTCGTCCTCTTCGCTGGTCCGGTTGGTGGATGGTGGATGGTCGTTCGTGGTCGCATGTGCCCCCTCACACTTGCTACGAACCACCAACCACCATCGACCATCCAGCAGTCATCAGTCGCCGCGGCGGGGATCAACGCCGCGGATTGATGCATCAATCAACTCAACAGGGTGAAAGATCGGCCAGTTATACCCGATTTCCTGCGCCGCCGCCGCAATCTGCAGCGTGCAGCCCGGATTGGCGGTGGCAATCATATCCGGGGACAGGGCCGCCAGGTTGCGCGCTTTGCGTGCGCCGAGCTCCGCGGCCGGGCGCGGCTGCACCAGGTTGTAGATCCCGGCGCTTCCGCAGCAGATTTCGAATTCGTTGGGTGTCACGAGCTCCACGCCCGGAATCGCCTGCAGGAGTGCGCGAGGCTGGACGCGAATCCCCTGCCCGTGCGCCAGGTGACAGGCATCGTGATACGCAACACGAGCCTGGATCGGCTTCCGGGGTGCGCGCGGCTCGCCGAGCTCCACGAGCAGCTGCGACACATCGCGAACGCGCGCGCTGAACGCGCGTGCTCGGTCGTGCCACCGCGGATCGTCCGCGAACAGCTCTCCGTATTCCTTCATCGCCGATCCGCAGCCGGCGGCGTTGACGACAATGCGGTCGACCGGTTCGCGCTCGAAGACCTCGATGTTCCGCCGGGCAAGCGCCCGCGCCTGATCGATGTAGCCGGCATGGAGCGGCAGCGCACCGCAACACCCCTGTGAACGTGGCGCGAGGACGGTGCACCCCTCTGCCGCCAGCACGCGGATGGTCGCGGCGTTGACGTGATCGAACGCCATCCGCTGAACGCACCCCGTCAGGACGGCGACCTTCATCCGCTCTTCGCCGACGGCCGGTGTGTGCGCCGGCGCCTGCGCGAACAGAGACCTGACGGTGACCCGCGGAGCCAGGGCGAGCGCGGCGGCGATGCGTGCGAGTGCTCCATGCCGGCGCTGCTTCACGAGCGATCGACCGAGCGAACGGACCGCCCCGCCGAATACCGCGAGCGGCGCGAGCGCGACTCGCAACCGGCCCGGGTACGGCAGGAGCGACATCAACGCGCTCCGGAACGCGCGGTCGCGAGCGTCACGCGGGTAGTGGTGCTCGATCTGCGCTCGCGTGCGTTCGATGAGCGGACCGTACTGGACACCCGACGGACACGCCGTGACGCACGCAAGGCAGCCGAGGCACGCGTCGAAATGACGCACGTACGACGGCTTCATCTCGGCGCGGCCTTCGAGGCCGGCCTTCATCAGGTAGACACGTCCGCGCGGCGAATCCATCTCCTCGCCCCAGAGCACGTACGTCGGGCAGGTCGGAAGACAGAAGCCGCAGTGCACGCAGGCGTCGATCAAATCGCGCCGCGGAATATCCGGTCCCTGGAAGGTGGCTTCGTTCGCTGCCGTCATCGTTTCAGATGGGCCCCCGGCCCGCACTCAGGATGCCTTGCGGATCGAATGTCTGCGCGAGCGATCGATAGACCGGGTCGAGCGCCCTGTTCCCAGTCCACGGATCGATCTGTTGCCTCACCTCTGATGACGCGCGTAACACAACGACATGCGCGACGTCGGCGCTCGCGCGAAGCTGCTCGATCGCGGCAATCTGGACGCGATCGTCGCCATCGATGCGCACGAAGCCGGCGCCAACGCCCGCGCGCGTCGCGAGCTCGATTGATGCACCGGTATCCTTCGCGATCGCTTCCAGACGCAAGAGAACAGGCTCGAGAGACGCCGGCAGCCAGCTCACGCGAATGACTGCCCCATCCGGCTTCCAGATGTCCTCGCGGTGATCGCGCCAGAGGGGATCCTCGTCGGCACCGCCCACGACTCCGGAAGGCGCGCGCCCTGCCCCGGCGTCGAGCAGCGCCCGTGCGGATGCCACTTGCGCACTCGTCGCAGCGGGGCTCGTCGCGAAGCGGGCCAGCAGCCAGTATTCGCCGCGCGGCACGATCACGTGGACGTCGAACGCGATCGGCTCGAGGTCGGTGTCGGCGAGCTGCGCCACGCCGCCGGCAAGCGACGCGGCATCGGCGAACTGCGCGACCACCGTTTGTGAGGCTGCGGGAACGGGCAGGAGTTTGAAGGTGGCGTCGACAATGGCTGCCAGCGTGCCGAACGATCCACTCATCAGCCGACCGAGGTCGTAGCCGGCCACGTTCTTCACGACGTGTCCGCCCGCCTTGACGATCCTGCCATCGGTCAGCGCCAGCGTGACGCCAATCAGCAGATCGCGCGGCGTCCCGAACCGATGCCGCAGCGGCCCCGCATCGTTGGTGGCGACGATCCCGCCGATCGTCGCCTCATCGAACGCGGTGTCGATCGGCAGCCACTGCCCGCGCACGGCGAGCTGTCGATTGACCCTGGTCAGCGCCGCGCCCGCCTGGATCGTGGCAGTGAGGTCGCCGTGCCGGTGCGCAACGATGCGCGTGAGCCGTGAGGTTGTCAGCAGGCAATCAACCTGACCGGCCGCACGTCCCCACTCGAGTTTTGTGCCCGCTCCGCTGATGACCGTCGACTGCCGCGCTCGCGACGCCTCCGCGAGCACGGCCGCGAGCTTTTCGGGCGTGTCGGGTTCGTGAACGGCGGCGGCCTTCGTCATCAGAGTCGACTAGACGCGCTCGGCGAGACCAGCGGCCTCGACCGGATGTTGCCGGTACGGACCCGGTACTTCGCCGCAGAGACGCGGCGTCGGCAGGACCTTGCCCGGATTGCACAGATGATTCGGATCGAAGGCGTCGCGCACACGCTGCATCACGTCGAGGTCGTCGGCGCTGAACATCTGCGCCATGAACTGCTTCTTGTCCGCGCCGACCCCGTGCTCGCCGGTGATCGATCCGCCGAACTCGACGCAGTAGCCGAGAATCTCGCCCGCAACGTCTTCGGCGAGCTTCGCCTGACCAGGGATCTTCTCGTCGTAGCAGATCAGCGGATGCAGATTGCCGTCGCCGGCATGGAACACGTTTCCGATCGGCAGACCGCATCGCTGCGACAGCTCGCGGATTTTTTCCAACACGTCGGGCAGCTTGGTTCGCGGCACGACGCCATCCTGCACGTAGTAGTTCGGCGACACGCGTCCCATCGCCGCAAACGCTGCCTTGCGCCCTTTCCAGATGCGCAGGCGCTGGTCCGTGTCGGCGGCAATCTCCACGGTCGTCGCGCCTGCTCGACGGCAGATCTGCTCCACCGTCGCAAAGAGCTCGTGCACTTCCGGGGCAGGGCCGTCGAGCTCGACGATCAGGATGGTGTCCGCCGGCGGGAAGTTCGGATGCACCGCGGCTTCGGACGCGCGAATCGCCAGGGCGTCCATCATCTCCACAGCCGCGGGCACGATGCCCGCAGAGATGATGTCCGACACCGCGGCACCGGCCTCGCGTATCGAGTCGTATGCGGCGAGCAGCGTTTGCACGGTCTGCGGTTTGCGCAGGATGCGCACCGTGATCTTCGTCACGATTCCGAGCGTGCCTTCAGAGCCGATGATCAGGCTGAGAAGATCGGGACCGGGTGCATCAGGCGCCTGACTGCCAACCTGCACGAGGTCACCGTTCGGCAGCACGAGGTCGACCGCGAGCACGTGATGCACGGTGAAGCCGTACTTCAAACAGTGGGCGCCGCCCGAGTTTTCCGCGACGTTGCCGCCGATCGAGCAGACCTGCTGACTGGACGGATCGGGCGCGTAGTAATAGCCGTGCGGAGCGACCAGCCGCGTGATCTCCAGATTGGTCACTCCGGGCTCGACGGTCACCTGGCGATTCGGCAGATCGATCGCGACCACACGATTCATCCGGGCCAGGCTGATGACGACGCCGCCCGCGACGGGGAGCGCGCCTCCCGAGAGTCCGGTCCCATGGCCCCGCGCGACGAACGGAATTCCTTCGCGCGCACAGATGCGCACGACCTGCTGCACTTCATCCGCCGACCCAGGAAGCACGACGAGCGCCGGCGTCTCGCGCATCGCCGGCAGTCCATCGCACTCATAGGCGAGGAGCTGCACCGGATCGTTCAGCACGGCCTGATGGCCGCAGATCTCTCGGAACTCGGAAATGATCGCGTCGTTCACGCCACCAGCCGTCTTGACGGTCTGGATTCCTCGTATATGACTCAAAAATTCGCTCCGTCAAGACGGCCGCCCCGCGCAGCGGGGGCAAAGACACTGCAGACGAGCGAGGTCTCGGGCCAACCTCGCTCGCTCTTGCTCAGATGGTACACTCCCGGCCAGTGAAGATCCGCCTCGATTACGGTACGGAAGGGCTCGACGTCGACCTCCCCGACGAGCGCATCACGGTCATCGAGCCCGTACATCGATCGGCGGTGTCCGACGCGCAGGCCACACTTCGCGCCGCAATTCGATCGCCGATCGACTGTCCGCCGCTCGATCAGATTGCGCAGGGCAAGCGACGCGTCGCCATTTCGGTCTGCGATATCACTCGCGCGCAACCGCGGCGCGAGATGCTGCAGGCGCTGTTTGCCGAGATGCCGGACGTCCGACCCGCGGACGTCACAATCCTGATCGCCACCGGCACGCATCGGGTCAACACACAGGACGAGCTCGAGCGCATGCTCGGTCGCGACATCGTTCACGCGTGCCGCGTGATCAATCACGACAGCCGCAACCCTGACATGCTCGAATTCGTCGGCAACACGAGCACTGGAGTGCGCGTCCTGTTGAACCGCGAATGGCTGCAGGCCGATTTGCGCATCACCACTGGCTTCGTCGAGCCGCACTTCTTTGCCGGGTTCAGCGGCGGACCCAAGATGGTCGCTCCAGGCCTCGCCGCGCTCGAAACGGTCATGACGCTGCACGACGCGACGCGCATCGGCCACCCGAATGCGACATGGGGTGTCACCGAAGGAAATCCCATTCACGACGATGTGCGCGAGATCTCGCGGATGGCGCCGCCGCACTTCGCGGTCGACGTCACGTTGAACCGCGAGCAGAAGATCACCGCCGCATTTGCCGGCGCTCTTCTGGCCGAACATCGCGTGGCCTGCGCGCACGCCAAACAAACTGCCATGCGCGCCGTGCCGTCGCCGTTCGACGTCGTGCTGACGACCAACTCCGGATATCCGCTCGATCAGAACCTGTATCAAGCCGTCAAAGGGATGTCGGCCGCGGCGAAGATCGTCAAGAGCGGCGGAACGATCATCTGTGCCGCCGAGTGCCGCGACGGTCTCCCCAATCACGGGAGCTACGGTGCGGTCCTGGCCTCGCAGCCTGATCCGGCGGCGCTGCTCGCGATGATCAACGCGCCGGGCTACAGTGCGGCCGATCAATGGCAGGTCCAGATCCAGGCGCAGATTCAGCTCAAGGCCAATGTGTTCGTGAAGACCGACGGCCTCGGCCCCGACCAGTTGCGCGCCGCTCACCTGTGCCCGACGGACGACGTCGCGGTGACGGTCCGCGAGGCGCTCGCGCGCGCCGGTCGCGACGCAACACTCTGCGTGCTGCCGCAGGGACCGCAGACCATTCCCTACCTCGCGTCTGGATCCTGAATGCTCACAGACACTCACGCCCAAGCGACGCAGCTCGATACCGAATTCACGCGCGGTCTCGGACTCTACGCCTCGACGATGGTCGTCGTCGGGTCGATGATCGGGTCGGGCATCTTCATCGTCTCGGCGGAGATGGCGAGGCAGACGGCGAGCCCCGGCCTGCTGCTGACGGCGTGGATCGTGACAGGGCTGCTCACGGTCACGGCGGCGTTGTCCTACGGCGAACTGGCGGCGATGATGCCGCGCGCGGGGGGACAGTACGTCTATCTACGCGAGGCGTTCTCGCCGCTGTGGGGTTTCCTTTATGGCTGGACGCTCCTGCTGGTCATCCAGACCGGAACGATCGCGGCCGTTGCCGTCGGCTTCGCGCGATACACGGGTTATCTGCTTCCCTCGATTACCGAAGACCGCTACATCGTCCCACCTGTTCATCTGACCTCCGGATATGCGCTGTCGCTCTCGACAGTGCAGCTCCTCGGCATCGCGCTCGTCGCGCTGTTGACGTGGACGAACACGCGGGGACTCGATTGGGGCAAGCTGATTCAGAACGTGTTCACCACGACCAAGGGTGGTGCGCTGCTCGCGCTCATTGCCGCCGGATTGTTTCTCGGTTGGAACGCCGGTGCGGTGGGACCGAACTTCGGCGACCGGTGGACGCCTCGCGGCGCGATACCGCTTGCGCCAGGACTCGACGCGACGACGACCTACGGCATGTTCGTCGCGCTGGCGATCGCGCAGGTGGGGTCGCTCTTCTCCGCCGACGCGTGGAACAACATCACGTTCACGGCGGGTGAAGTGAAGGAGCCGCGGCGCAACATCCCGCTGGCGCTCGCCTTCGGCACGGGCATCGTCATCGCGCTCTATCTGCTCGCGAACGTCGCGTATCTGGTCACGCTGCCGTTCGACGCCATCCAGCATGCCCCGGCGGACCGCGTCGCGACGGCCACGCTGGAAGCGATCTTCCCGGGGCTGGGCGCCGGTCTGATGGCCGCGTGCATCATGATCTCCACATTCGGCTGCAACAACGGTCTGATCCTCGCCGGCGCCCGCACTTACTACGCGATGGCTCGCGATGCGATGTTCTTCAAGCGCGTCGGCACCTTGAATGAGCACAAGGTGCCGCAGTGGGCGCTCATCGTGCAGGGCATCTGGGCGGCGTTTCTGATTTTGCCGCGCACCTACAACACGGCGACGCAGACGTACGGCAATTTGTACGGCGACCTGCTGACGTATGTGATCTCGTCGGCGCTGATCTTCTACATCCTCACGATCGCCGGATTGTTTCGTCTGCGCACCACGCGCCCGGACGTGCCGCGCCCGTACAAGGCATTCGGATATCCCATCGTGCCGGCGCTGTACATCGTGTGCGCGACCGTGCTGCTCGTGGTGCTGTTCAGATACCAGACGGCGACCACATGGCCCGGGTTGATCATCATCCTGACGGGCGTACCCGGCTATCTGTTCTGGCGCGGCAAGCGGGCCGCCTGAAGGCGGCCCCCACGATCGCACTGCATCCGGCGCGCGTACTCCTGCTGCTCGTCCTCACTGCGTGCGCACTTCCATCGCCGGCGCTCATTCCGCAAGGTCCGGTCCTCTTCGCCGTCATCACGTGGAACATGCACGCGGGTCGCGGCGACCTGCCGCGGTTAGTCGATGATCTGCAAGACGGGCGGGCGGCGGGCGTCCCGGTTCGGGATTACGTGTTGCTGCTGCAGGAAGCGATCGAGAGCGGCGAGCACGATGTCGGCGCGATCGGGAACGCGCGCACCCTCTCGACGTTCTTCAGCGAGGTGCGTCGCACCGCGAACGGCGTCAGCGGCAACGCGATCATCTCGACGCAACCGCTGCTCATGCCAGCGGTCATCGATCTGCCACGACAGCGTCAGCGCCGTGGCGCCGTTGCTGCGACAATCGAGATCGCGGGGAATCGCCTGCTCGTGATCGACGCGCATTTCGAGAATCGCACCAGTCTGCTTCGCGCACTCTTCAGCGACACCGCGCGCGGCCGCCAGGCCGATGCGCTGCTCGCTGCGCTTCCCTCGAGCGGGGCGGTCATTCTTGGCGGCGACTTCAACACCTGGCTCGGTCCACGCGAACCTGCGTGGCGGAAACTGGCGGAGCGATTCCCGGACACGCCGGGCGGCCCATTCGAGCCGACCTTCCGCGATCGACTCGTCCTCGATCATCTGTTCTTCGATGTGCCCGACCAGTGGCAGATCGCGCGTGTGGTCGCGAAGGAGACGTACGGGTCGGACCATCGACCGGTGATCGGAATCATTTCCTGCGCGAGCTGCGCGCCTTCCGCGCGATCTCCTCGTAGCTCTCCTTGATCTTGTCGAGGTCTTCTTCCTCGAGCTCTTCCAGATCGAGCAGCTCGTTCTTGGCATTGCCGATGGCCCGGATGATCTCGTCCAGCTTCACCTGGATCGCTTCTCCGTCGCGGTTCTGCGTGCACTGAATCAAGAACACCATCAGGAAGGTCACGACGGTGGTGCCGGTGTTGATCACCAGCTGCCAGGTGTCGCTGAAGTGGAAGATTGGGCCGGTGACCGCCCACACCGCGATTATCGACCCGGCAGTGATGAACGCCGCCGGCCGACCGGTCGCGTGCGCGGTCCATTTCGCGAAGCGAGTGAAGCGCGACTTGGCTTTCGTAGGTCGCATGGTCGTCGTAGGGGCCGCCTTCAGGCGGCCCGATCAGTGCGTCATGGCGTGGAGCAACACATCGATCCCCAGCGCATAGCCGTCGGGCGAGAACTGGTAAAAGAACGCGGGATCCTCGCCTTCGCGCTCCCATGAATCCGCGACGTCCGTGTTGTGCGTCATCACGACCATGACGCGGCCGTGCCTGTCGCGAATGACGCGCAGATCGGCATGCGGGCTGTCGTCGCCGCGCTCCGACGTCGTCTGGCCGCCCACGCGACGCCAGAACTGGATGTTCGTGATCTGCGGAACCTTGTGCAGCTCGAAGAGCGTTCGCAGCATCGGATCATCGAGCTCCACGTCTTCGATCGGATATTCCGCTGGCGGCAGCACCCGCGTAATCTGGCTCGCCCACTGGTTCCACGCCGGTGTGCCCCAGAAGTCGTCGACCCAGAAAAAGCCGCCCTTGAGCAGATACGTTCTCAGCTTCTCGACTTCGTCATCGTCCAGCCCGATCGTGCCGACGTCGGATGCCATCACGAACGGACAGTTGAACAGCGTGTCGTCGGTCAGGCGAACGACGTAGTGCAGCGGCTCGTGGTCGGGATCGCGACTGACACGCGTCTTGGTCAGCTCCGACAGACGCGTCATCAGATTGATTTCGGCGTAGGGATAATCCGTCCGCCACCCGATGCCCGACGGTTCCATCCGCACGCTGCGATACGCGATCCGGCAGAAGATGAACGACGAGTCGGGCATGTGCTCGGGCGCATAACGCGGCGGAATGGTTCCTTCTCGGTAGAAGAACCCTCCGCGCTGCGCGAACGCAGCGGCGCCGGCAATCGACAGGAGAGCGACCAGCACGATCCCGAACCGGAGGCGCCTGCCGTTCATGGGCGCAGCGTAACGCGATCTGTGGCGGGAAACAACAGCGGGAGCGCCGTCGCATGGGTGAACACGCAGCGCGTGTCATGTGCGCATCCTGGCACGACGACCACGGCGTGATGCGCTCCCAGCCGCACGTTCACGTGCGCGGCGAAGACCTGCCCACGCTCGAGACGCGACGCCCCCTGCGCCATCGCCGCACAGCTCGTGTCGAGCCCGCGCATCGTCGTGTTGTCGAGGGCGCCCAGCAGATACGTCACCGGTCGTGATGTCAATTGGCGCGCGAGGTCTTCAGGAGTCAGTCGCGCCGCAGAGCCCTTCCGATCGCGCAGGCCATACGGCCAGTCATCGAAGATGTTGCAACCGGCGGCCGGCGATCCGTGCGAAGCGGGCCGTTCAGAATCGGGATAGGCATAGCTGGAAGGGCTGGCGACGACGTACTGAACGGGCGGCGCGCCTCCAGATGCAGCGCGGACCTTTAGGCTCCGCGAAACGCTGTCATGGACCTGATTCGCCATGCTGTAGCGCGTGACGAACTGCCCGCCCGCCGAATGTCCCGCGACGACGATCGCCGACAGGTTCGGGAATAGGTCCTTGCGCGCAAGCTGCTGGAGCAATCGATCGACGACGTCGAACGTCGTCAGCCGATCGTTGTCAGCAGCCGTTCCTCCCGCCTGCCATCCGTTGTTCGCCTCACACCCCCAGTTCGTTTCGCGCTCTTCGAGTACGTCGGTACACAGCCCACCATCGTTCGACGAAAAGCGCGGGGCGATGATGATCGTGTCGTCGAGGGCGTGTGCGAGCTTTGCTGCCTCGACTGCCGCGCCGAACGCGTGCTCCGCATCGCGACCGGAGCCGTGAATCACCACGAGGGCACGCGTGACCTTCGGCGCGACGGCGTCGATCGGATGTGTCGTCACCAGACGCACGTTGTGCGTCGCGTCGAGCGAGAACACGATTGCCAGCGCCACCAGCATCATCGGGGCTTGAACAGGCCGACCACGTCGGGCTTCACAACCTTGCCCATCGCGTTGCGCGGCAGCGCCGCGACCGTCGTCAACGCGCGCGGCACTTTATAGGGAGCCAGCAGGGTCTTCGCCCACTGCTGGAGCTCGTCGAGCGAGAGGAGCGCGCCGTCCTGCAGCTCCACGGCCGCGGCTACGCGCTCACCCCAGTCACCATCGTGTAATCCGACGACGGCGCATTCGGCCACGGCGGGATGCGTGCGCAGGACTTCCTCGATCTCCAGCGCCGACACCTTGAAGCCGCCGGTCTTGATGATGTCGACGCTCGTGCGGCCAAGCAGTCGATACGAACCCTCCTCGACTACGGCGACGTCGCCTGTGCGAAACCATCCGTCACGAAACGCATCCGTGGTCTCCTGCGGACGATTCCAGTACTCGAGAAAGACGTTGGGCCCGCGAATCTCGAGCTCGCCCGCAGTGCCGTCTGACACTGGCGCTCCGTTTTCGTCCACCAGGCGGACCTCGACGCCCGGAAGCGGTTGTCCGACGAAGCCTGGCCGGCGTTGGCCATCGAGCGGATTGGAGAGCGCCATGCCGATCTCGGTCATGCCATAGCGCTCGAGGAGCGTGTGTCCGCTGATCTCACGCCAGCGCTCCATCGTCTGCACCGGCAACGCCGCCGAACCGGACATCATCAGTCGCAGACGGCGGACGCCTTCCGATCGCGCGCGCTGCACCTCCGGGGGCGCCACTTCCCACGAGACGATCAACCGGTTGTAAATCGTCGGCACCGCGGTGAAGACGGTGATCTCGCCGGAAGCCAGACGCTCCCACACCTGCTCCGCGTCGAACGCCGGGAGCATTTCGCAGGTGGCGCGCACCGCGAGCGCCGACCCGAGGCCATTGATGATGCCGTGCACGTGGTGCAGCGGCAGCACCAGCAACAGACGGTCGCTCGTCTGCCAGCCCCACGCGCTCACCAGCGACGCGATCTGCGCGCCGATGTTCGCGTGCGTCGTCACCGCGCCCTTCGGACGGCCGGTCGTGCCGCTCGTGTAGACGATCAGCGCGCGGCGCGGGGATCCGATGTGCGGCGTCGACTCGAGCGGTGCGACCGCGAGCGCGTCGGTCGTTATAAGACACCGCACACCGGTTGCCTGGGCAACCTGACCGGCGGTGCCTGCAAATGTCGGATGCGCAACGAGAGTCTGTGCACCGGAATCGCGGATGACGTACTCGAGCTCCGCGGGCGGGTGCGACACTGCAAGCGGCACCGCGACACCGCCCGCTCGCCAGATGCCCCGCTGCACGGCGACGTAGGCACACGTGGGCGGGACGAGAAAAGCAACGCGTTCCTGTTCGAGGTCGGGCCGACCCGCAAGCAGCGCGGCCGCGACGCGGCGCGACGCAACGTCGAGGTGGTCGTAGGTCAACGTGCCGTCGGACGCGATGACCGCGGGGCGGGGGGAGCTCATGTCAATTCAAAATTCAAAATTGAAAATGCAAACACATCCGGTTCGAAACGTCGGGGGTGTCCGACGCAGCGCATTCCACCCCGCTCGTTCAGACCATGAAGTGTTTGCATTTTGCATTTTGAATTTTGCATTTCTCTCTCTTCAGCCTATAACACCCCGAACAGCAACCAGCAGACGTACGCTCCGACAAACGCCATTGACACACCCCAGGCGAGCAGCTGATTGAAGACGCGGCGCGCATTGGTCGCCGCCGGCAATGCGGCGAGACAGGGCGCCGAGCGTCGACAGCGGCGAGACATCCACGAGCTGGCCGGCGACCGTCATCGACGACGACAGCGCCATCGGATCGCCGCCGCCGATGTGCTCGATCAGCCCCGGGATCGTCGGCAGGAACGCCGGCCGCTGGTCATGGCCTGGTTGGTCGGCGTCTATGCCGGCGGTTTGCGGGTCGAGCAGAATCAGCGCCACGATCAGCGCGCCTTTTCATCCGATTGCGGCGCGGACCTTTATGGTCCGCGAAATGCGTATGATATGGCCACACGCGCAGGAGGTTGACCGTGGTAGGACGTCGTGATTTCTTCAAGGGCGCCGCTGCCGGCGCTGCGGGCCTCGTTGTCGGCGGTTCGGCTGCACCTGCCGAGACCGAAGCGGCGGTCGTTCCACGTCCGAGCATCCTGCCGCCAAGCGAGGCAGACCTGCAAGCCGAATTCGGCCTGCAGCGAGCGGAGTCGAGCGGTCTCGCGCGGCAACAGGAAGGCGCCGCGCCGATCACGACCGAGTCGGAGCCCGCCTCCGATTACATGGTCGATGTCCTCAAGAAACTGGACTTCGAGTACGCCGCGATCAACCCGGGGTCAGCGTTCGTCGGACTCCACGAGTCGTTCATCACCTACACGGGCAACAAGAACCCGGAGCTCCTCACCTGCCTGCACGAGGAAGCCGCCATCGCGATGTCGCACGGCTACGCGAAGGCCGCAGGCAAGCCGATGCTCGCGATGGTTCATGGTGTGGTCGGCCTGCTGCACGGATCGATGGCGCTGTTCCAGGCCTGGGCCGATCGTGTTCCGCTGTTCCTGATCGTCGGCATGCATCGCAATCCGACCGGCATCGTCAACCTGCCGCACAGCGCGCAGGACCTCGGCATCATCGTCCGCGACTTCGTGAAGTTCGACGACGAGACGACGACGCTGGAGCGGTTTGCCGAGTCGGCGATGCGCGCGTACGAGATCGCAATGACGCCGCCGCGCGGTCCGGTGATGCTCGTCGTCCCGACGGAGTTGCAGGACGAGCGCATCTCACGGCGAGAGCGGCCGCGGGTGCCGGAGCTTGCGCGTCTGACGCCGCCGGTTGGCGATCCCAATGCGGTACGCGAAGTGGCGCGGATGTTGGTCAACGCCGAGACGCCGATCCTGATGCCGCGCAAGGTCGCGCGCACGCAGCAGGGCTGGGACCACATGATCGAACTGGGCGAGCTGCTGCAGTGCCCGGTCGATCCCGGCGGCTACGGCTCGTGGCAGAACTTCCCGACGTGGCACCCACTGTGGGGCAATGGCGGATCCATGTATCGCCCCGACGTGACGGTGGCGATGGAGATGAACGACATGTCGCAGCTGGCGCGCAACGCGCGCGCGCAGGGGCGCAAGACGGTCAGCATCTCCTGCGAGCACCTGTTCGGGCACAGCAACATCCACGACTACGGACGCTACGCGGAAGTCGATCTGATTGTTGCTGGCGACGCGGAAGCCACCCTCCCAATCCTGATCGAAGAAGTGAAGAAGCTGGTCACCGCCGACAAGCGTCGCGCATTCGAAGAGCGCGGCTCGCGCGTGGCCGCGGCGCACAAGGAAGCGCACGCGCGCTTCATCGACACGACGCGATACGGCTGGGACGCGAGCCCGATCAGCGTGCCGCGCATGATTGGCGAGCTGACGGCGCAGATCAAGAACGACGACTGGGCGCTCGTGTCGGGCAGTCAGTTCACGATCGAAACGCAGCGACGCCTGATGAACTTCGATCGTCACTACCGCTACAACGGCGACAACGGCGGCTTCGGCGTCGGCTACGACACGCCGGCGTCGATGGGCGCGGCGCTCGCGCACAGCAAGCGCGGTCGGCTGCCGATCGCCATCGTCGGTGACGGCGACCTGAACTTCTCACCGGGATCGCTGTGGACGGCGGCGCACCACCGCATCCCGTTGCTGTACGTCGTGCACAACAACCGCGCGTATCACGCGGAAGTCATGATCGTACAGCGGCAGAGCGGCAACCGCGGCCGCGGTTCCGGTCACGCACACATCGGCACCACGATCTCGGATCCCAATATCAACTACGCGCAGATGGCGAAGGGTTACGGGATGTATAGCGAAGGGCCGATCGAGAACCCGAAGGATCTCGCGGCGGCGTTCAGCCGCGCACTCGAACGCGTGCGCAGGGGCGAGCCGGCCCTGGTCGACATCGTCTCCCAGCCACGGTGATTACCTATTTCGTAGGGTCCGCCTTCAGGCGGACCTCAGGTAGCTGGCCATGAACAGGCACATCATCATCGTCCTCTCGATTATCGCGATCACGGCGCCGAGCGCGTACGCACAGACGCCGCCGCCGGCCGCGCGCCCGAGCGGCGACACAACGCACGGCAAAGAGCTGTTCGAAAAGACCTATCGCTGCTACGCGTGTCATGGCTTCGACGGCCAGACTGGATCGCCGCGGCTCGTGCCGATGCAGATGGCCCAACCGGCGTTCGTCGCGTTCCTGCGCAAGCCGCCGCGAGAGGCGATGCCCAAGTTCGCCGACGTGCCGGAGCAGGATCTGGTGGACGTCTACGCGTACATCAAATCGATTCCCGTCGCCGCCCCTCCGGCCGACAGCATCCCGATTCTGAAGGACGTGCTGCAGCGCCGCTCACAGACGACGCAAAAGGCCCGCTGACGCGCGTCAACTCCCAACTCCCAAACTCCAACTTCCAACGAACCACGATGGCGTTGATTGAACCCGGAAAGAGAGCTCCCGCATTCGCGCTGAAGGACCAGAACGGAAACGTGCACCGGCTGTCCGACTATGCCGGCCGCCCCGTGGTCCTCTACTTCTATCCGAAGGACGACACGCCCGGCTGCACGAAAGAGGCGTGCGACTTCCAAGCGAACCTGTCGACGTACAAGCCGACGAAGGCCGCCATCCTCGGCGTCAGCATCCTCGACGAGAAGAGCAAGGCGAAGTTCGCGACCAAGTACGGGCTGACGTTTCCGCTGCTCGCCGATCCGGAGCACGAGACCGCCGAGAAGTACGGCGTGTGGCAGGAGAAGTCGCGCTATGGCCGCAAGTACATGGGCATCGCGCGCACGACGTATCTCATCGGACCGGACGGCAAGGTCGTGAAGCGGTGGGACAACGTCAAAGTCGATGGCCACGCCGAAGCAGTCGCCGACGCGCTCGCGAGCTGAAGACGCCGGAGCTCACATCTTCCCGGCGTCGACATCGCGGATGAACTGCACGAGACCTGCGAAGTAGGTCTTCTGGTCGTCGTACATCGCCATGTGGCTGCCGTTTGCGCAGTACAGGTAGCGACCCTTCTGTACCTTCGTCGCCATCATTTCCATGTGCGCCGGATCCATCGTGTCGTAGCGCGCGCCGATGGTCAGCGTCGGCACTGAAATCTTCGACAGGTCCGGGGTGCGATCCCAGTTCACCAGTTTGCCGGACGCGCCCATCTCGCTCGGACCCTGCATCGGGATGTAGACGTCTTCGTTCAGATGTGCGAACGAGCGGTTCACGGGCTCGGGCCACTGGTCGGGCGGCATCCGCAGAATGTGCTCGGCGTAGAAGTTCGGCACGAGCAGCTCCATGTAGCGCGGGTTCTTGTAGTCCTTCGCCGCTTCGAGCCGTTTGATCTCCGCGAGGACCTTCGGGTCCATCTGCGGCATCAGCACCTTCTGCGCATAGTCGTTGTACGCGGGGATGCTCGCCACCATGTTCGAGATCACCAGTCCTTTCAGGTTCTGCTGGTACTTGAGCGCGTATTCGAGCGCGAGCATGCCGCCCCACGACTGCCCGGCCAGATAGAAGTTGTCCTTGGTCAGCCCAAGCGCCTGTCGCACCTGCTCGACTTCCTCGACGAAGCGCGGCAGATCCCACAGCGACGGATCTTTCGGCTGATCGCTGTACGACGAGCCGAGCTGGTCGTAGTAGTAGTACTCGATGCCCTCCTTCGGGAAGTAGCTGTCGAACGCCTCCATGTACTCGTGGTTGGCGCCGGGACCACCGTGCAGCAGCAGGACCTTGATGCGCGGATTGTTCCCGATACGCTTGGTCCACACGCGGAACATGCCTTTTGGCGTGGTGATCGGAACCATCTTCACGCCACCGGTCAGCTCGTCGTCTCGGCCGCTGTAATCGAGGTACGTCGCGGCAGGAGCCGGACCGGCCGTGGCAGCGCGATTCGATGTCTCAGCGGTCGACTGTGCGCGCGAGCACGCCGACACCAACGTCACGCTCGCGAGCATCGCGAACGCACAGACCGTCGTTTTCATCGTCCGTCCTTACGGAGTGGAAGCACGGTTGGATTCCTGGTCTCAGACGATCATCACGGCGGCCAGGCCGCGGCGGATGTGCGGCACGTCCACCACGCGCTGCGTGCGAAGTGGCGGCGGATTCTCGACGGCGCTCACCATCGCCGCCACCATCTGCCGGATCGTGACCAGACCAAGGCGATGGGCTCCGTCGCGAAACGCGGGCACGCAGGCGGCAGCCGCATACATCGGCAGCAGGATCACCGGCCACCAGTGCCCGGGCCCGAGCACGTACCATGGGCGCACGAGGGTCGCGGTCAGGCCGGCCTGCCCGATCAGCGCCTCGCCCTGCGAACGCACGGCGATATACGCGTGCATCACGGGCGCAGGGTGCGCGACGCTGACGTACACGAGATGGGCGACGCCGGCACGAGAGGCGACGGAGACCGCCGCCTCGATCGACGGCAGATCGATGCGCGTGAATTCCGCGGCTTTCGCAGGAGACGGTCGCGGCGTGCCGACCAGATGGACGAGCGTGTCGCCGGGCACGACCGCGTTGAGATAGGAATCGGGGTTCAGCGCATCACCGATGATGGCCGTCGCGCCCGATGGGATGCGCGATGCCGACGCGGCACGCGTCAGGACGCGCACACGATGACCGCGCCTCACGAGCGCCGGCACGAGCCGCTGCCCGACATAGCCGGTGCCACCCGTCACGAACACGTCTCTCGTGATCACGCGCGCATCCTATCACCTGGGTGGTGGATGGTGGATGGTGGATGGTGGGTCGTGGTTGGTTGGTGGTTGGTAGTTGGTGGTTCTTGGGCGTTGGGATTTGGGATTTGGGATTTGGGATTTGGGATTTGGGATTTGACCACTATCCACCACCCACCATCCACCATCCGACTTGCGCTAGACTTGCCCCGTGTCCTGGGTCCGGCGCCGTCGTCGCGTCTTTACGATTGCCGTCGCCGTCACGGCGATTGCCATCGCGGCGGAGGCGCAGTTCCGGCAGCGCGGGTTCGGCGGCGGGCGCGGCTTCTTCAACGCGCGCTATGCGTCGGCCGAAGATTTCGATGGCCGGTTTCATTTCTGCCGCATCGTCTTCCGCAACGACTTCCGCGGCGACGGCGGCGGCTGGAGCGTCGATTACCCGCGCGCGGACATCAATTTGTCGACCCGTTTGGCCGAGCTCACGAAGACCGACGTGAGCCGTGCTCCCACGGGCGAGCCCAATCATCTGCTGCTGCCGCTGAGCGCGCCGGAGCTGTTCGACTGTCCGTTCATCATGATGACGGAGGTCGGCGCAGCTGCGATCGACGAGCGCGAGGCGGCGGGTCTGCATGACTATCTGGTGAAGGGCGGCTTCCTCTGGGCCGACGACTTCTGGGGCGAGTTCGCATGGAACTGGTGGGTGGGCCAGTTGCGAAAGGCGCTGCCGGCGGAGGAGTTCCCCATCGTTGACGTGCCGCCGGACCATCCGCTGTATCGCGCGCAGTTCGACGTCGCCAAGACACCACAGATCTCGTCGATCAACTTCTGGGCCGGTAGCGGCGGCAACACATCGGAGCGCGGCGCGGAAAGCGCCACCGTGCACACGCGCGCCGTTCTCGACTCGCACGGCCGCATCATGGTGTTGATGACGCACAACACCGACTTCGGCGATTCCTTCGAACGCGAAGCCGATGATCCGCGCTACTTCTACAACTTCTCAGTACCTGGGTATGCGTTCGGGATCAACACGCTGCTGTACTCGATGACGCACTAATTCGGTAGCTGGGTAGTTGAGCGGCTGGGAGCCTGAGTAAGCGCGTTTGTCGTCGTAGCTGTTTCGAAAGTCGGATTGTTTCGAAAGCTGGATTGCCAGGACAAGTGCATTTACCCAGCAACCCATCAGCCCAGCGACCTAGCTACCCAAATTGGTAGCCCCCTTCGCAGACGATCTCCGAGAGCGGCTTGCGCGTGTTGGGAATCTCGCGCGCGCGAAGAGGCTCAGGCAGATCCTCGACGCGACCGGGCCGGCCGATCGCCACCATCGCGTCCACGTGAAATTCGTCGGGGACCTTCAGCGTCCCTCTGGCAGCGTCGTAGTCGAATCCCTCCATGCCGTGGGCGATGAGTCCCTGCAGTGTGCTCTGCAGCGCCAGGTTCTCCCATGCCGCGCCAGTGGAGAACGAGTGCGTTTTCGTCACGCGGCCTGAATCCGTGATCGTGCGGGAGATGAACACGATCAACACCGCCGCGTTCACACACCAGCGCTTGTTGTTCTCGGTGAGCAGCTCGAAGAATCGCGGCCAATGCTCGGTGTCACGATGCGCATACAGCATGCGCCAGGGCTGCGAGTTTCCCGACGAGGGCGCCCACCGCGCCGCCTCGAACAGCGTGAAAAGCTCGTCGCGCGTCATCGGTTCGCCGGACATCGCGCGCGGCGACCAGCGATCGAGGAACAGCGAATCGATCGGATGATCCGCTTTGCGGACCTCACTTCCCTTCATGCGAGTCATACCCGAAACGCAACATTCCCTGCGTCGAACCGTTGACCGTGCCCTTCTGCAGCCACTCCAGCGAGGCGCGGAACATCAGCATGTGGTTGCGCTCCCACATCGCGTTGTGCGACGAGCAGGCAAGATCGACGAACACTTTCTCGCTCGACCCGAGGTCCATGTAGAGCTCGCGCACGCGATCGGGTGACACCTGTTTGTCGTGCGCGCCGGTGAACATCAACATCGGCGTGCGGGTCTTCGTCACCGTCGCGTTGTTCCATCCCCACGTCGGCGTGTTGGGCGCGCGCCGCACGCCTGTTCCCCACGTTGCGCCCACAGGATCCGACGCCAGCATCTCGGACCACACAACATCGCTGACGGGCTGGTCGTACTGGTCCGCGCAACCGACCTGCCGGTCCCAGTTGGCGACGAACTCCTCGCGCGACTGTGTGTTGAACGGGCCTTGTTGCCCCGCGCGTCCCGGCGGGCCATCGGGAGTCGTACGGTTGTACGCCGGCGCGAGCAGCACAAGACGATTTACACGGTCCGGGTGTTGTGCCGTGTAGCCGCCGGACCGCGGACCACCTTGCGACCACGCCACGAGGCTCACCTTCTCCACTCGGCGCAGCGCACGGATATACTCGACCGCCGCGCTGATGTCGTCCCAATCGGATCCGATGGTCGTGATCGATTGCGTATAGGTCGCGGGGCACGGCGCGGTCAGCAGTCGCGGCACGAATGTGCGCTGGGCCGCTTCAGGAAGATTGCACGGGTCGTTCATCGGCGGAGGCCGCGTCGATCGGCCATATCCGGTCATGTCGACGGAGAAGACGTCGAAGTCCGCGTTTGCCAGGTATCCCATCCAGCTGTAGTCCTGATACGGCACGTCGAACGCGACTTCCGCCGGCGTCCCGGCACCGTGGACGAACAGCACGACTCGATCGCTCGAGGCACGCCCGCGCGCGATGACACCTGCCTTGGCGCGCTCGCGGACGTACACCTGCGCCGGCTGCCCCGCAATCGCCGGCGCTGTCGACTTCACCGCCACGAAGTGATCGATGGTCAGCAGTCGTTCCGCATCGTCAGCACGGACTGCGCTCACCAGTGTCGCGACGATCACCGTGGCCAGCGCGATTCCGATTCTTGTCGATCGCATCAGTTGCTCCGTCCGGGGTCCCCGCGGCGCACGCTTGCGCCGTGGGGTGGGTTTGACAGCCCACGATGCTAACACGCAGTATGCGGTCGCCAGCCACAAGGAGATCCGTGCCCGAAGTCCATCTGCCCAATCTCGAAGAAGTCGTTGGACACGAGGAGACGCACGCGCCGGCTGCCCATCACACGAAGTCGGCGCGGTCTCGCCTGATCTTGAAACTCGCACTCGAAGTGGTCCTCATCAGCGGCGGCGTGTTTCTCGGGCTGATGGGCGAACAGTGGCGCGAGAACACTCAGCATCGCGAGCTCGCGGAGACGGGGCTTCGCAACTTCCGATCGGAGATCGTGACCAACCGCGCGGCGCTCGCCGGCGCGCTCAGCTACCATCAGGAGCTCCGACAGCATCTGCGGGAATACTTTCGAACGGGTCAACCCGTGACGAACGAGACGCTGTCCAAGACGTTTGCCGAAAACAAGTGGGAGTGGAAGAGCCTGTATCCCATCGCGCTCCAGCGCTCAGCATGGGACCTCGCGCTGGCGACGCAGGCTTTGGAGTACGTGGACCCGGAAGTTGCGTTCACGCTTTCGCGGGTGTACACGAGCCAGGCTGCCTACGACAGGCTCGAGGACAAAGCGACCGGTGCAGTGTATTCGTCGACAGCGACGCTAGACACCAATTTCCGAGGTTTCGTGCAAATCGTCCAGTCCTACCTGGGCGATGCGAGCATCGTCGAACCGGCGCTGCTGAAAGCCTACGACGACGCGCTCCCGCAGATTAACCGCGCGTTGGGCGAACCGTCAGAGTCAGCGGAACGCGCGCCGAAATAGCCGCGCGCCCTTCGCGGACCATAAAGGTCCGCGCCGCATCCGAGAGTTGACCTACCAGCGTCAGAGGGCATTGCACCGACCAGCGAAGTAAGCGTTGCACCGACACGCGAAGCGCACCATTGCACCGACAGCGTCAGGGAGGATTGCACCAACCAGCATCACTTGATCTTGATGGTTCGCTTCCACAGGTCCCAGGCGCGGCTGTATTCGTTCGCGTCCTGCATCCGCAGCTTCGCTTCCTCGGGATCGACGTAGGTCGCGCGGCCGCCAAGCTGGATCGTCTGCAGCTGCGCGCGCGCGTTGGCGTCGAGATATACGGCACGACCAACTGCGTTCCCGATCGAATTGGCGACAACCACGGCGCCATGGTGCTTCATCAGCGCGGCGTACTTGTCGCCGAGCGTCCGCGCCAGTGCGCGACCCAGACGCGTGTCGCTCACGAGCAGGTCGGTCATGCCGGCTTCCTTGCGGATGTCGAACACCGGCACGCCGAAGGAGACGAAGGCGGCCATGTGATACATCGCCCGCATCGGCACATCGGAGTCGGCAAACGGCAGCAATGATGGCGTGTGGCAGTGGACGACGCTCGTCACATCGGAGCGGACGCGATAGATCTCGCCATGGATGAACCGTTCGCGATATCCGGTGCGGCCGCGCGCATCGACCGGGTCGCCGTTCAGCTCGAATTCCATGATGTCGTCGGCCACCACGAGCGCCGGCGCAATCGAACGGGCGAGCAGGAACCGGTCGGCGCGGGCGGGATGGCGAACGCTGATGTGACCCATGCCATCGAGGATCTCGAGCTGGGCCAGGATCCGGTTCCCCGCGACGAGATCGTCGATGACCGCTGGATCGACAGGCGTCGCCGTCGTGTTCTGCTGCGCGAACCCGATGCTGTCCATCACTGGAATCGCGGCACACGCCGCGCACCCGCGAAGAAAGACTCTACGATTCATGGCTTGGCAAATCGCTTGACGAGGCTATCGAGCGTCGCGCGGTTCCCCCGCTCGAAGAACGCGCGCATCTTCTGGGATTCTTCGTTGGCCGAGAACCCGAACATCCTGGCGGTGACCTTGGTTTGCGTCGAACCGATCGGTTCGAGGTAGACGACCGTCCATGCCTTGCCGATCTCGTTGGGAAACGGAAATCCCTTCGGTGGCTTCACGGTGCGAATCGCGAGCATCCGGCCAGGGTCGTACGCGAGCACCTGCTGATGAATCGTTCGATCGTCATCGAGCGTCGACTGCTTGTCGTAGCTGGTGTGCCAGATCGCGCCGACCGTGAGCTCGAAGTCGGTCTTGCCGACCATCCACGATTCCATCCCCTCGCGCGTCGTCCAGGCCTGCCACACCTCGTCGACCGGCGCGTTCACGACCGCCTCCTGGACGATGGCGCCGGTACTCTGAGCGGCGAGTGCTGCTGTCAGAAGCGAGGCGGCGAGAACCGTGGTGCAGAACGTTCGGATGGACATTCGATTCATTCTGGTAGGCCGGCCCTTCGGCCGGCCACGCGGACCATAAAGGTCCGCGCCGCAACACAAGGCCAAGAGTTACCGACGGTCAGACACCTCGGGCGCGGTCCATTATCGCGTCTCGCGCGTCGGTGACAACGCGAACACATACAGCGCGTTGTAAGTCCGATTCGGTTTGATCCCTGCCTGATCCATCAGGCCACCGCTCAACCCGCCGACTCCGGTCAGCACCGCGACGTACTGCTTCCCGTCGACCGCGTAAGTGATCGTGCTGTTCTGGATCGGTCCGTTCAGCTTCTGTTCCCAGAGCACCTTGCCGCTCTCGGCATCCAGCGCGCGGAACATCTGATCGAGGTCGCCCCAGAAGATCAGATCGCCATCGGTCGCGAGCACGGCGCCGTTGGATGGCGCCCGCTGGCGCAGAATCGGCGTCATTTCGCCGGTCGACGCGTTCACCTTCATCAGGCCCGACCAGGTGTCGACGCTGGCGCCCGGCGCGATCTGGCCAAAGCGCTTGTCTGCGGCGCCGGCTTCGCCGGCAGTCATGTCGAGACAGTTCTGAAGAAACGGGACATACAACGCGTTTTGCCGCGGATGATACGCGGTTGGCCAGTAGCTGCGCGTGTTCCAGTAGCAAATCAGGTGACGCTCACCGGCCTTGGAGAACACCAGGTCTCTGTTGATGAACGTCTTTCCCGTCTTCGGATCGATCTTCGAGATCAGGAAGTTCGGATGGTCGAACGGGAACGGCGACGCCCACAGGAACTGACCGGTCTGCCGATCGAGCGCCCACATGCCGCCGCCTTCACCGACGGAGAGCGACACGTCGCGCTGCTGACCCTTGCGGATGTCCGGATTGATCCATTTGACGAACTTCGGGTCCGGACTCACGGCCGTCCGAATGAGCGTCCGTTCGTGCGGATAATCCTCGTCCCAGTCATCGCCCGGCAGGTGCTGGTAGTACCAGGCAAGCTTTCCCGTGTCGGGATTCAGCGCGACCGTGGAATTGCTATACAGATCCGACGGCGACTCGTAGGGGATCGCATCGGGATGTCCATCGTGGCGCTGCAGCCTCGTGTTCGGCATCGGGTTCGACACACCCCAGTACACGAGGCGCTTCTGCGGGTCGTAGCCACCCGGCAATCCCCACGTGCTCGCCTCGCGCTTCGCCTGCGGCGTGCCTCCCCACGTCTTTGCCGCTTCGGGATCCGAGTCCTGCGCGACCGTATAGAAGCGCCAGGCCTCTTTACCCGTCTTCGCATCGAGCGCCAGGATGTAGCAGCCCGTGCCGTTGTTGCCACAGGCGCGGCCGCTGATCACTTTGCCTTCGACGACGATCGTCCCCGCGGTTGGATTGCCAGGCGTCTCGGCCACCCACCGCACGGCACCCGTCTTCGCGTCGAGCGCAACGATCGTGTTCCGCGGCCCGTTGTAATAGACCATGTCGTCGTAGATCGACAGGGCCTTCGCGCGCGACACACCGCCCACTCCCTTGTATTCCCAGATCAGATCGCCGGTTGCCCCGTTGATCGCCTGGACGCCTGCCCCCGGCAGCTGCAGATAGATCACGCCGCGATACACGATCGGGATGCTCTCCTGCACGCCGGCGCCGAGCTCTTTGGTGAAAGCCGCTCGCAGTTGACTCACATTCGACTTGTTGATCTGCTTCAGTGGACTGAAGCGCTGCGCGTCGTATGTTCGGCTGTACATCAGCCAGTCGTCGGGGCTGGGGTTCTGCAACATCTTGTCGGTGACGGGGACAAAGCTCTTGTCGTCGCCGTGTACGACGACGACCGCGCACAGCGCCACTCCAAGAATCACCTTCAGGACTCGCATCCGTTCCTCCTAGACCAACGCCAGCACACGAACCGGACCACCGGAGCCGCCCTCTTGCTTCGGCGCGCCAACCACGATCGTCGCTCCCGACGGCGGCACCATCGTCAGGTTCGCCATCAGCTCGATGCCGTACCTGCCTGCGCCGAGCAGCGCGAGGTGCGCGACGAACGTCGTCGCGGCGCCGATGTCGAGACTGAGCGTATCGATCCCGACGCCGACGATGTCACGCTCGCGCGCGAGGAACGCCGCCGCCGGCTCGCTGAACCCTGGCGCGTGCATCGTCCCGCCCTTGTCCCTGTTGAGAAAGCGATCGGGTGTGCCGATGCGCGCGTCCCATCCGTATGCACCGCGAGAATCGCGCCGCGCGGGATGCGCCGGTGCTGCTTCTCCCATCCGACGATGTCGTCGACCGTGAGTGCCGTGTCGGGGTCCTTGGCCGCGCGCGAGGCGATCGAAACAACCGCCAGCGGCGCGATCAGCCGCTCCACCGGCAGCCGATCCACGGTGGTCGCGTTCGCCACGAAATGCACCGGCGCGTCCATGTGCGTGCCGGTGTGCTCGTCGAACGTGATCTCGTTGGCGAAAAAGCCATCCTTCGCGAGCGAGAACTTGGGTTTGATCTGGACCGGCTTGAATGACGGAAACACCGGCAGCTTCGGCGAAAAGGTATGCGTCAGGTCGACGACATTCCGGAATCCGCCGCTCATCCGGACAGTGGCGTTTTGCGCACGCGGCGCGGTCTGCGCCTCGCCACTCGCGGCGGCCGCGGCGACGGTCGCGGCGAGACCAGTAAAGAACCCGCGGCGCGAGAGCTCCGCCCTGACTCCTTCGACGATGAACGGCGCACACATGTCGTTCGCGGATGCTAGCACGGCTGGGTGGTGGATGGTGGATGGTGGATGATGGGTGGTGGGTCGTGGTTGGTGTGTAGTTGGTGGTTGGTGGATAGTGGTTTGCGTTCGGCGCAACCACCATCTACCATCCACCATCGACCATCCAGTCATGCGCCACTATCTTCCCAGTCTCTACGTGCAGGTGCTGATCGGCATCGCGCTCGGCGTGCTGCTCGGGCTCGTCGACCGTGACGTGGCGGTGGCCATGAAGCCGCTCGGCGACGGGTTCATCAAGCTGGTGCGGATGCTGATTGCGCCGATCATCTTCACGACCGTTGTCGTCGGCATCGCGCAGACGGGAGCGATGAAGGAGGTCGGCCGCATCGGCGCGCGCGCGCTGCTTTACTTCGAGGTCGTCTCCACGGTGGCGCTGGTCATCGGCCTCGTCGTCGTCACGCTGCTCCAGCCAGGCGCGGGACTGAACTTCGATCCGCGCAACGTCGACACCAGCGCGATCGCCTCGTACACTTCGGCGTCGAAGAGCCTCAATACCACCGATTTCATCCTGAACATCATCCCGGCGACGATGTTCAGCGCCTTTTCGACCGGCGAGATTCTCCAGATCCTGCTCGTCTCGGTGTTGTTCGGGATCGCGATGCTCGGTCTCGGCGAACCTGCGCGGCCGCTGGTGGACGTGATCGCAGCAGCGTCGAAGGTGCTGTTTCAAATCGTGACGCTGATCATGCACTTTGCGCCGATCGGCGCGTTCGGCGCCATGGCATTCACCGTCGGCGCCTACGGCGCAGGATCGCTGCTCTCCCTCGGCAAGCTGATGGCAGGGGTCTACACGACCTGCCTGCTGTTCGTCTTCGTCGTCCTCGGCGCGATCGCGTTCGCCGTCGGATTCAACCTGCTCAAGTTCATCAAGCACATCGCCGAGGAGATCCTGATCGTGCTCGGCACGTCGTCGTCGGAGTCGGCGCTGCCGCGGATCATGGCGAAGCTCGAACGCCTCGGCTGCTCACGTTCGGTCGTCGGCCTGGTGATTCCGACCGGGTACTCGTTCAATCTCGACGGCACGGCGATCTACATGAGCATGGCGGCCATGTTCGTCGCGCAGGCGAGCAATGTACATCTGACGCTCGGTCAGGAGCTGGGCATGCTGGCGCTGCTGATGCTGACGTCGAAGGGCGCGGCGGCGGTGACCGGTGGCGGGTTCATCACTCTTGCCGCGACGCTCGCCGCGTTCCCGTCGATTCCGGTCGCCGGACTCACGCTTCTGCTCGGCGTCGATCGCTTCATGTCCGAGATGAGGGCGATTACCAATCTGATTGGGAATGCCGTGGCGACGATGGTCGTGGCCAAGTGGAGCGGCGCACTCGATCTCGAACGCGCGCGACGGATCCTCGACGGCGAGTCGGTTGAGAGCGACGCACCGGCTGCTGAAGTCGCGCGAGCAGCCTTGGCGACTCGCGCGGAGTGAGCTGTCTCTCGTCTTTGGTCTTTGGTCTTTGGTCTTTGGTCTGGTTTCAAAACCGTAGGGGCCACCTTCAGGTGGCCCTGCCGGTCGGCCTGAAGCCGGACCCTACGTAGGTTTTGAAACCAGTTCTAAGGACCCGCTCCCGCCGAAACGAAATGTCGTGTCCGCAGGGAACTCCAGACCGAACAATTCGGCGAGCACCGTGATGATTTCGGACTGGTCCAGCGTGCGCGAGCTGACCGTGTCACCGCGATCGGTAATCAGTTCACGATTGCGGAGCGTGAAGCGCGCGTTGGTGCCAAGCCGCTGCGCAGTCAGCGTCTGGACGAATCGCGAGTTCGGGTGTGTCGACGTGTACCAATTTGCTGGTTCGTAGTCGATCGGCTCCTGCGGGTCGAGCGTGAACGCATACAGATCGAGCCATCCCGCGTCGCGGAACGACTGCATCACCCAGCGATCACCGTCCGCCGCGGCACGATAGGTCCAGAGGAACTGTCGCGACTCCGCTCCTTCTCCGAACGGAACGGGCAGGAGCAGTCCATCGGCGCCGAAGCCAACGTCCGCGATCCATCGCCCGTCGGCGAGCTCGACGAGCAGCGTCATGTGCGTCCGCGGAAGAAGCGCCGTCGTGCGGTAGCGGACGCGGGCAATCAGACGAGTGACCTTGAAGCCGAGCTCTTCGAGCACGGCACTGAAGAGCAGGTTCTGCTCGAAGCAGTAGCCACCGCGGCGGTCGTCGATCAGCTTGCGCTCGAGCGACTCGAGATCGAGCTTGATCGACTTGCCCAGCAGGATGTCGAGATTCTCGAATGGAATGTGAGTCGCGTGCGCGAGGTGGAGGGCCGCCAGCGTCTGGGCCGACGGCTCGAGAGCGCCTGAGTATTCGATGCGGCGCAGGTACGCGTCGACGTTCACCTGTCGTTCTGCTCTTCAGCGGCGGCGCGACCATTCATGACGATGAGCAACGTGAAGATACCGGCGAAAACCAGGGTACTGACGACTGCGAAGGTTTCGAACATGGCTCCATTGTACCACCTAGGTGCCGCACTTTCAGCGACGCCGTCGAGTCACCGCTCGCGATCGACGTTGAACTCGATCACATTGCCGTCGGGGTCGGTGACGTACACCTGCATCCACGGTGTCGGGTTCTGCGGGTTTTCCCAGAACGGCACCCCGCGCGATCGCAGGTACTCGACAGTCTCCTTGTAATCGCGGACACGAAAAGCGAAATGCCCGTCGCGACCATCGATCTCGGTGGTGCCGCGAAGCGCGCGGGGAGTCGTGTGGACGATCAGATGCAGCTGCCAGTCACCGAGCTGATACCACGCACCGGGAAAACTGAATGCGGGCCGCGCAATCTCGGGCAGACCGAGCACGTCGCCGTAGAACTGCTTCGCACGCGGAAGATCGGTGACGCAGACGGAGACGTGGTGGTGGTTTTGAATCTGCACGTGCACTATCGAAGTTCCGCCATCAACCCGTCGAGCGACAACATCATGTGGAGCTCCGCGAAGTGGAACTCCGATTGCAGCATCTTCGCGATGTCGTCTTTCGACTTCTTCTGCCCAAGCATGTCGTGCACGCGCGTCCGCAGCCGCAGGGTGCTGTCGCGGAACTTGCGCATCTCGGCCTTCGTCGTCACGTCGCCATGTCCGGGCACGACGGCGTCGAAGTCGAGCGCGAGGACGGAATCGAGCGTCGGTGTCCATTCCTTGGCGCTGCCGCCGCCGGCATAGTCGACGAGCTGTGGCGTGGCGTCGCCGTAGGTGAACATGTCGCCCGCCGCGAGCACACGCTCGGAGGGAAAGAGCACGACCGAATCGCCGTTGGTGTGTGAACGGCCGAAGTGATAGACGTCGACGTTCTTGCCACCGATATGCAGATGCGCCTGGCGATCGAACGTGACGCTGGGTCTGCCAAGGAGATTGCCGTCGACCATGTTCTGCCACGCGGTTTCGGCGGCGATGACCTGCACGCCACCCATGGCGAGCATCTTCACGTTGCCGCCGCTGTGATCGCCGTGATGATGCGTGTTGATCACGTACTTCACCGGCTGACTGGTGACCTTCTTCAGTTCGGCCATGATGTTGTCGTGATCGACCTCGAACTTGTCGTCGACGAGCACCACACCTTCGTTCGTCACGAGCGCCGTCGTGTTGCCGGGCACGAAGTCGTTGTGAATGACGTAGAGACCGTCCTTCACTTTGATCGTATTGAGCTGTGATGGCTGTGGCGGCTGCTGTCCGTAGACGTATGCGCCGGCAAGCGCGACACCGAGAACGACCGCAAGACGGAAGCGAGTGAGCATGGCGAAAAGTATATCGCCCGCGGTTCAAGACAGGATGGCGGAAGCCGATTACCTCCGAGAATACCGGTGATATCACGCATGCCGACAGTCGCAGCGTCGCAACCGACCGCACTCACGTCATGGACCGACTGGGTGTACTCGCGCGCGTGGGGAGAACATGCCGACGCCATCCCGATGCTGCCGGCACAGGCGCACGAGATCGCCGAGATCGCGCTCAACCCCGAAGTCCCGGCCATCCGCATCGCCGCGATCGTGTCGAAGGACCTCGTGCTGGCGACCAGCGTCCTCCAGCTTGCCAACTCCGCAGCCAGCGGCTCGGCATCGGAAATCACCTCGATCAACCAGGCCGTGGTCAGGATGGGCACGACGGCGGTTCGCGGCATCGTCACCGCGTCGTGCCTGACGTCGATGATGGCGAACCCGCAGATCTATGGGCCGCGCGGACGCGCACTCATCGATCACAGCATCGGCGCCGCGTATCTGGCGCGGCTCATCGCCGAACGGTCGGGCGGAGACGCCGACGAAATGTTCCTCGCCGGCCTGCTCCACGACATCGGCAAGCTGCTGATCCTGAAACTGGCGGCCGAAAAGCATCCGGGCGTGGCAAAGGCGACGACTGCGGAAGTGGACCAGGTGCTCGTCGATCAGCACGCGGCCTTCGGTGGATTCCTCGTCCGACGCTGGCAGCTCCCGCAGGCGTTACACGATCCGGTCGTGTGGCATCACTATCCCGAAGGCGCGTCGCAGCGCCCGCAGGAAGCGGCGATCGTCTACGTCGCCAACCGCCTCGCGCACAGGTACGGGTTCGGCTGCGCGAAAGAGGAGATCGACATCGCCGCCGATCCGATGTTCAAACACGTCGGCATCGATGCGAACACGATCAAGCGCTTCGACGAACGCGCACCCGGGCTGTTCGAAATCGCGCGCAAGATCACGCACTAATCGTCAACCCCCAACTCGCTTCGCTGGAGCCAACTCCCAACTCCCAATCGCGGATAGCAGCATTTGGGAGTTGGTCGAGCGTCAGACGTTGGGAGTTGGGCGTTGACGCCCGCGCGTCACGCTTCTTCCAGCGTGAACCCGACTTTGATGGTCACCTGCCAGTGCGCGATCTTTTCGTTCTCGATGTGTCCGCGCGTTTCGATCACCTGGAACCAGCGCAGGTTGCGCACGGTCGTTCCCGCTCGCGCGATCGCATTCCTGACCGCGTCGTCCGAACCGTTGGGCGAGGATCCGACCAGTTCCACCGTCTTGTAAACGTGATTGGACAACACAAACCTCCGTTCCCGGTTCCGGGTTCCAGGTTCCGAGTTCCATTCGTTCACGGTTCGCTGTTCCGGTTCTCGCGCGTTCCCCGTTCATGGTTCGCACGTTCCAAACATCAAACCCGGTACAGCGAACCTCTCGAACCCTAGAACCGGAACAATGAACCCTAGAACCGGAACTATGAACCCCAGAACCGGAACAGGGAACCCCGGAACCTGGAACAGGGAACGAGGAACCCGGAACGGTGTTAATTCGGCAACGCGAACACGTACAGCGCGTTGGTGTTCCCCGGCCGCAGTTCTTCCGTCAGCCGCGTCACGCCGCCGGTCTGCAGCGAGCTGCCGGTGCTGACGGCGACGTATTGCTTCCCGCCAACAGCAAAGGTGACCGGATAGCCGGTGACGGCAGAGCCAAGGTTCACATCCCACAGTACCTTGCCTGAACTTTGATCGAAGGCGCGGAAATGGCCGTTCGCATCGCCCCCGAACAGTACGCCGCCCGCCGTCGCCACCAGCGAGGTCGTCCCCGCACGCTGTTCGTACTTCCATGCCGTCGCGCCCGTCTCCACGGAGATCGCCTGCACCGTTCCGACCTTGTCGGTTCCCGGCGGGAACGACGGCTTGGATGTGAAACCGTAGAGCGAATCGGGTGACGGCTTGTCGAGCGTCGCGGTCAGCTCCGCGCACGTGTTCTGGAGCGGGAAGAACATCGTGTTGGTCAGGGGACTATACACGCCCGTCTCCCAGTTCTTGCCGCCGTTCGCCGTGGGACACACGAAGCGCACGTCCCCCTTCTTCTCGAAGATCGATTCCGGATTCGTCGTGACTTTGCCGGTGGCGCCGTCGATCGTCGCGACGACGGTTTGCAGAACAGTGGGCGTGGCCCACAGGAACTCGCCTGTCTGCCGGTCGAGCGTATAAACGACTCCTGTCTTGCCGGGTATGCCGGTGATCACTTTGCGCTTCTCGCCGGATCGAATCCGCGGATTGATCCACTTGACCGCGTCGCGGCTCGGCGTGACTGCGGTGTCGACGAGCAACCGCTCGAACGGATGATCGAGATCCCAGTGGTCGACGACGTGCTGGTAATACCAGACGATCTTGCCGGTGTCCGCGTCGATGGCCAACGTGCAGTTGTGGTACAGGTACTGATGATCGTTGCCACCGAGCGTGTACTTCGGCGCCGGCGAGGTCACCGACGTGCCGATGTAAATCAGATTGAGCTCGGGGTCGTAGCTCGGGACCATCCAGGTGCCGACGTGTCGCCGCTCTTCCCACGGCACGTTTCCCCATGAATCGCCGCCGGGTTCTCCTGGTTTGGGAATCGTGTACGTGCGCCAGAGCTCCTTGCCGGTCTTCGCATCGTGCGCGGTGATGATGCAGGCCTCGGGACCACCCTCGGGTTCGCAGCCACGTCCCGAAAGGATCTTGCCGTTGGCAATCAGCGGGCCCGAGGTCTGCTGCGCGCCCTTCGTATAGTCGAGGATCTTGGTCTCCCACGCCAGCTTCCCGGTCGACGCGTCGAGCGCGTAGACGAAGTCGTCGGCGCTGGTGTCGATGATGAAGTTCCCGTAGATCCCGAGACTCCGATTGATCGAGGGCACCGGGAAATACTTCTGGAGATCGCTTGGCAGGCTGCGCTTGTATTCCCACTTCAGATCGCCCGTGCGCGCATCGAGCGCCTGCACGTAGTCGGACGGATTCGGGAAGTACATGACGCCGCGATAGACGAGCGGCGTTCCTTCCTGAATTCCCGGACCGAGCGGACGCGTCCACACCAGCGCGAGCTGCGAGACGTTCGTTCGAGTGATCTGCGTCAGCGGACTGTAGCCCCACGCGTTGAACGTACGCCGCCAGTGCAGCCAGTCGCCCGGATCCGGGTTGCGCAGCATCTGGTCGGTCACGGGGACGAATGCCGCGCCACGACCCTCTCCGCGTTGCGCCCGAAGGCCGACGGCGACAAGCACGCAGAGCGTGCACACGACTGAGGCAGTGATTCGTTTCATTCAGCTGATCCTTCCGATCCGACGATCGTGATTCATGCTATCGCCGGCACCGCGTGCGGAGTTTCCGCGTTTTGGCTTCCGGCTGCGCAGCGCGGTCATCAAAAACGGCAAAGGACAGCCCTTGCGCCGAGGTCCATGAATCCCGTACTATCCGGCGTCTATTTCCCTCACAGCCAGAGGAGCACCAAGACGTGAGAACGGTTATTTTTCGAGTGAGTTTGCTGGTTCTGTGCGTTGCCGCCGGGGGGTCACTTCTCGCCCAGGAAGGACATCCGCTCAAGGGCTCCTGGATCGGCACCTGGGGCCCCAGCAAGGCTCACAGCACTGACATCATCCTGACGTTGAACTGGGACGGCAAGGCGATCACCGGGATGATCAATCCGGGTACCGACAACATGGAAGTGAAGAATGCGTCGCTCAATCCCGAAGGCTGGACGGTGCACCTCGAGGCCGACGGGAAGAACGCCGCGACCGGCCAGGCGGTGCACTATGTGATCGACGGCAAGATCGACAACCTCGCCTTCCGCAATCGAACCGTGACCGGCACCTGGAAGGGTGGCGCGGAAAGCGGTGCGTTCAAAATTCAGCGGCAGTAGGAGACGCGACATGGGCATTCGTTCCTCGCGTCTCGCGCTTGCGCTCGCCGGCGTGCTCGTCGCGGCCGCGCCGACGCTGATCGCGCATCACGCCATCGCCGCCAAGTTCGACGAAACCAAAGCGATCACGCTCAACGGGATCGTCACCGACGTCGACTGGAAGAATCCGCACGTCCACATCCTCATCAACGTGAAGACCGGTAACGACGTGATCAACTGGGCCGTCGAGCTCGAGAGTCCGATCGCGCTGCAGCAGAGCGGATGGGGAAGCGAGACGGTGCAGGTCGGCGATACCTTGACCGTGCAGGGCATCTCGGCCCGCAATGGCAGCAAGCAGGCGTGGGCAAAGTCGGTCGTCATGAGCAAGACGGGCCGGCAGATCCTGATGGTTCGGAACACGATGCCTCCCGCGCCGCTGCAACCGCGGCCGACGCCACGAGGAGCCGATGGCAAGCCGCGCCTGGGTGCCGCACCTGGCGGTGTGCTGGGCTATTGGGCATACCCGAGCTCCACCGTCCTCGTCGAGAAGAACGCGAGCATCCCGATGGACTCGTCCGGTCTGCTCAAGAACGTGGCCGATGCAGACAAGGTCGCGCCGATGCAGCCGTGGGCGCTCGCGTTGTACAAGGCGCGGCAGCGGCGCTTCCTGCAGGACGACCCGACATACCTGAACTGCAAACCGCCGGGCGGTCCGCGTCAGTTCCAGCAGCCCGAAGGCGTGCAGTTCGTGGAAGATCCCGTGCGCCAGCGCATCTTCCTGCTGTTGGGCGGTGGAAACAGCAACTACCGCATCCTCTGGATGGACGGCCGTGGTCATAAAGGCCAGGTCGGCGGCGACGACGACAACCCCCTCTATTATGGCCGCGCCGTGGCACAATGGGAGGGCGATACGCTGTCCGTGGATACGAGGGGTTTCAACGAGGACTTCTGGTTTACCAACGGTGGCCTGCCCCACACGGAGCAGCTTCGCCTCGTGGAGAAGTTCACCCGGTCGGACTTCGATACCTTGCGATATGAAGTGACGATCGAGGACCCGGGCGCTTACACGCGGCCGTGGTCAACGGGCTGGACGATGCGCTGGGTTGCGGATCAGGAATTACCCAAACATTTCTGTCAGGACAATAGGCCATAATAGGGTGGATGGTCTTGCATGCAAGCGATAGCGGTCTCGTGCATGCAGCCGCATCTAACGGAGGACACGAGATGAAATCGTATTTGGTTGGCGGCGTGATCATGTTCGCGCTGGTGCTGGGTGCGGGACGTTCCTTTGCTCATCACTCCTTCACCGCGGAGTTCGACGGCAACAAGCCAATCACGCTCACCGGCATCGTCACGAAAGTGGAGTGGACCAATCCGCACGTATGGTTCTACGTGAACGTCAAGGACGACAAGACCGGTGAGGTCACGAATTGGGGCGCCGAGATGGGACCGCCGCACGGTCTGCAGCGTCGCGGCTGGCGTCGTGACTCGCTCAAGATTGGCGACATGGTGACGGTCAAGGGCTCGCTCGCCAAGAACGGCAGCAAGCGCATGAACGCCAGCACGGTGCAGATGGCCGGCACCGGTCTGCGCCCGGGCGAAACGCTCGATGCGGCCTCGAGCCAGGGCGGTAATAACCAGGATTAGTGATCCTCATCACTAACCGCTGGTTGCCAATGGTCAGGACCGTTCTCACGTTTTCGATCGCCGCGGCGCTGTTCATCGCCTCCGTGTGGACAGCGCCGCTGGTCGCCCAGGATCAACCCGCGGCGGGCGGCCAGAATCAAGGCGGACGTGGTCGGGGCGCCGACGTCCAGGTGGGCGTTCCGGCCGGCGGACGCGAGGGCGGCGGCGGTCGACAAGGGCGCGGGAATCAGGCCCCACCGGCACCGGCGCCGCGCAACGAAAAAGGCCGAGTCGTCCTCGGCGGCGCCACGCCGAAAGACAAAGGCGTGTGGCTGCCGGTGTTCGGCATCCGCGATCCCATCTCCACCTACGAGAAGGTTCCGTTCCAGCCGTGGGCCAAGGCGCTCTACGACTATCGCCAGGTCAACGAGCTCGAGCCGCATACGCGCTGCAAGGCCTCGGGCACCGCGCGTCAGTTCCTGACGCCGTACGGCGTGGAGTTCGTCGAGCTTCCTGAACTGCAGCGGATGTACATCTTCGATATCGGCGGCCCGCACACCTATCGCACCATCTACATGGACGGCCGGTCGCATCCGGTCAAGGTCAACGACTCCTACTACGGTCATTCGATCGGCTGGTGGGAGGGCGACACGCTGGTGGTCGACACGACGGGCTTCAACGAGAGCTTCTGGCTCGATCGCCGCGGTCTGCCGCACACGGCGGCCATGCATACCATCGAGCGGTTCACGCGCACCAACGCCGCCACGGTCGACTACAAGATCACCGTCGACGATCCCGGTGCGTATACCGCTTCGTGGGTCGGCGGTTTCAATCTGCGCTGGGAACCAGGGACCGAGCTCTTCGAATACGTCTGTCAGCAGGCAAATTACGCGACCGAGCTGATGGTTGGAGAGTTCGACAAGGTCGATCGCAGCAGCGACTTCATTCCTTAGGTAGCTCGGTAGCTGGGCGGATGGGTAGCTGCGGTATCCGCGTGTCCCGCTACTCGGGCATGACCTTGCTACCTAGCGACCCAGCCACCCAACAACCCCGTCCAAGTTGATACAATCGCGCGTTCCCGTTTGGAGGGTCACGCGTGATCATCGATTCCCACGGCCACGTCACCGCCCCGGATAGTCTCTACGTCTACAAGGCGCAGTTGACTTCGCACCGGGGCGCACACGGACGGCAGGCCCACATCACCGATCAGGAGATTCGCGACGCGCTGCACAAGCCGGTGTTCGGCGGCAGCTCCCATCTGGACCAGTTGACGGAGGTCGGGACCGACATCCAGCTCATCTCGCCACGTCCGTACCAGATGATGACGAGCGAGACTCCGAAGCTCGTTCAGTGGTTCACGGAAGAGACCAACACCGTCATCGCCAAGCAGGTCGAGATGTTCCCGGGCCGCTTTCGTGGCGTGTGCGGACTGCCGCTGACGCCCGGTGTCAGCCCGAAGGCAGTGCTGCCCTATCTCGAGAAACTCGTGAAGGAGCAGGGCTTCGTCGGCTGTCTGCTCAATCCCGATCCCGGCGAGTGCAGCGGCGTCGAAACGCCGCCGCTTGGCGATCGCTTCTGGTATCCGCTGTACGAAAAGCTCGTTGAGCTCGACATCCCCGGCCACATTCATTCCAGCGGCTGCCGGTCCGAGCGTCTGACCTACTCGCTCCATTTCATCAACGAGGAGAACATCGCGGTCGTGTCGCTGCTCACGTCCGATGTGTTCAAGGACTTCCCCACCTTGAAGATTCTCGTGTCGCACGGCGGCGGCGCCATCCCGTATCAGTTCGCGCGGTTCGAGGCGAGCTCGCTTCGTCGCAAGGGTGCGACGCGCTTCTCGGACGCGATGCGCAACCTGTATTACGACACCGTGCTCTACTCGAAGGACGCGCTCGAACTGCTGTTCAAGACCGTCGGCGTCGAGCGGTGCCTGTTCGGGACCGAGCGTCCTGGCGTCGGAACGGTGAAGGATCCGCGGACCGGTCGCTGGCTCGATGAGACCCGCTTCACCATCGAAGCGATCGAATGGCTGTCGGACGCGGACAAGAAGGCCATCTTCGAGGACAACGCGAAGAAGCTGTTCAACCTCAAGGTGGCGGAACAGGTGGCCGTATGAAACGAATGCTGATGTTCGTGCTCGCGCTGCTGCTCGTGGCCGCTGCGTGGCCGCGCGCGCAGGCGCTGCAGAAGATGGTCATAAACTATCCGACGCGAAGCGGCGCCTCCTGGCACCTCTACCTCGCGAAGGAAGGCGGCTACTACAACAAGTACGGCCTCGACGTCGACATCCAGTTCGGCGTCCACCCGACTGGCGTCGCCATGCTGACCAGCGGCCAGGCCGTCATGGTCAATCACTCGCTCGAGCAGGCGATGGTGGCCAGCACGCGCGACGGGTCATTCGCGCTGATGGGCAGCACGTCCAACCGAGGACTGTTCGCGCTCATCGCGCAGAAGACGTTCTCGGATCCGAAGCAGCTGAAGGGCAAGCGCATGGCAATCGGCCAGATCGGCGATGCGCCCTACAACTACTCGGTTGCCCTGCTCGGCAAGTACGGCATCGGTCCTCGCGACGTGCAATGGATCCCGGTCGGGACCGACGTCAGCGGACGCGCCGCCGCGCTGCAGACCAATCGTGCCGACGCCACGCTGCTGACCGCGCCGAACTGGTTCCGCCTTGAGGAAATGGGCTACAAGAACCTGGCGAACCTCCAGGATCACGACGTCTACGCGGCGACCGTCTACATGTTCAGCAAGAAGGCGGTCACCGACAACCCGAAGCTCGCCGAGCAGATCACCAAGGCGCACGCCGAAGCGATCAAGCGCTTCTACGATGACAAGCCGTTCGCCATCAAGGCGTATCAGGCCTTCGATAAGCAGCCAGACGCTGACGTCGCGCGCATCTACGACCTGTACAAGAACGGCAACATCTTCGAGCGGGTCCCGTACGTGCTGGATGCCGCCGTCAAGTCGATCGTCAGCCAGCAGAACGATCCGCGCCTGGCCGCCGATCTCAAGGCCTACGACTTCCACAAGGTCATCGACAACAGCGTCGTCGAACGGCTGGTCAAGGAAGGGTTCTTCGAGAACCTGTTCGGCGCCGGGATCAAGGCCGAGGAACAGCGCAAGGCCAAGCTCGCCTTCCGGTGATCGAGATCGACCGGTTAACGAAGCGCTACTACGTCGAACGTGATGGCCGCCAGGTGCTCGCGCTGTCCGACGTGTCGATTACCGTTCGCGACGGCGAGTTCATGGCGATCGTCGGCCCCAGCGGCTGCGGCAAGACGACGCTCCTCAACATCGTCGCGGGCCTCATTCCGTACGACCTCGGTTCCCTCAGCATCGACGGTAAGCGCATCGAGGGTCCTGGCGTCGATCGCGCCGTCGTGTTTCAGCATGCGAGCCTTCTTCCCTGGCGCACGATCGCCGGCAACGTCCGCTACGGAATGGAGATGCAGAAACGGTTCGACGCATCGACGATGCGCGAGCGAACCGAGTACTTCCTGAAGCTGGTGGGCCTCACCGGCTTCGACAAGCACTATCCGTCGGAGCTGTCGGGAGGCATGCAGCAGCGCGTGAACCTGGCGCGTGCGCTGGCCGCGGACCCAGCGGTGCTGCTGATGGACGAACCGTTCGCGGCGCTCGACGCGCAGACGCGCGAGTTCATGCAGGCCGAACTGCTGAAGATCTGGAGCCACGCGCGCAAGACCGTGCTCTTCATCACGCACCAGATCAACGAAGCGGTCTTTCTGGCCGATCGGGTGGCGGTCATGAGCGCGCGCCCCGGTCACGTGAAGGGGATCTTCGACATTCCGTTCGAACGTCCGCGGCCGCTCGCTCTCAAACGCGATCCGCGCTTCCTTCAGCTCGAGGACGCGATCTGGCAGATGGTCGAAGAAACGCCCGAGCGAATTGGAATGGCAAGAACCGCGAGTTAACGGACGGCAACAGTTGTAGGGCGGGTCTTGCTTTGTAGACCCGCCCCGACACGAACATGACCACGATTCAGGATGAACCCACGCTTAGCGAGCGCCCACGCCGCGGCTTCTACGAACGCCACGAGGCGATCATTCTCGGCGGCACGGCGGTGCTCGTCGCGATCGCGATCTGGCAGTGGGCCTGGTCGGCCGGCAAGATCTCTCCCCTGTTCTTCACGGGTCCATCCGCTGTCGTCAAACGCTTTCTCGAAGAATGGACGATGGGCCGGCTGAAGGAGGATCTCGCGTACAGTGGCAGGAATTTCGTGATCGGGGTCGGCATCGCGATCGCTACCGGCGTCGTCACCGGCGTCGTCATCGGCTGGTACAAGCGACTGGCGATGATCTTCGAACCATTCCTGACGGCGCTGTACTCCACGCCTCGCGTCGCCCTCATCCCGCTGGTCCTGATCTGGTTCGGCATCGACTGGAAGTCGAAAGTCTTCATCGTGTTCATCAACGCGTTCTTCCCTGTGCTGATCAACACGGTTGGTGGCGTCAGGTCGACGGATCGCGATCTGCTCCGCGCCGCACGCGCGTACTGCGCGTCGGACTGGCAGATCTTCACGACGGTCGTGGTGCCCGGCGCGGTGCCGTTCATTCTGACAGGCGTCCGGCAGGCGGTGGCGCTGGGACTGATCGGCGTCGTCGTCGGCGAGATGTTCGGCGGCAGCCAGGGGATCGGCTACATGGTCAATTACGGCGGTCAGACGTTTCAGACCGACACGGTGTTCATGGGCGTGGTGCTCATCGCGCTCGCCGGCATCGTGCTGACGTGGCTGGCGGAACGGCTGGAGCGCCACTTTTCGCGCTGGCGCCCGGAGCGGTGAGCGCGGCCGGGCCGGCCTACGGTCTTCGGCCTTCGGGCTTCGGTCCTGGCGAAATACGCGTCGGGGGTACAAGCGATAGTCCAGGACCGCAGGCCGTAGGCTGAAGACCGAAGGCTACAGGAGCAGATGCATGGCACAGATCGTTCTCGGAATCGGCTCTTCCCACGGACCGCTGCTGTCGACGCCGCCGGAACAGTGGGACTTGCGCGCCAAGGCAGATCGCGCGAACAAGAGCCATTGGTACCGCGGCAAGACCTATGACTTCGAGTCGCTGCTGAGTGCTCGCGCACCGGGGTTTGCGTCGGAGATCGTCCCGGAGAAGCGGAACGAGCGGTTCACGCAGTGCCGCAGCGCGCTCGAAGCGCTGGGGCGCAAGTTCAACGAGGTCGCTCCCCAGGCGGTCGTCATCATCGGCAACGATCAGCGTGAGTTCTTCAACGCCGGATTGACGCCGGCGATCACCGTGTATCGCGGCGGCGCGATCCACAACGTGCAGCATCTGCACGAGGACCAGCCGGGCCTCAACATTGCCGAGCCGTCGAACTCGCCGGAGGAGGGTGCGACCTATCCTGGGGCGACCGCGCTGGCCGATCACATCCTGCAGTCGCTCGGTGACGAGAACTTCGATCTGGCGCAGTCGGACGACACGCCGAGCGGCGCGCCGCGGGGCGGCATCCCGCACGCGTACGGCTTCTTCTACCACACGATCCTGCAGGACCAGACACCGCCGAGCGTGCCGATCATCCTCAACGTGCACTTCCCTCACAACACACCGAAGCTGCGCCGATGTCTGGAGCTGGGTCGCGCGCTGCACCGTGCGATCGCGAGCTTCGACGGATTCTCGCGCGTGGCGTTGATGGCTTCTGGCGGGCTGACACACTTCGTGATCGACGAGGAATTCGATCAGCAGATCATCGGAGCGATGAAAGCGGGGGACGAGAGCGCGCTGGCGAGCTTCCCCGAGAACTACTTCAAGGTCGGTACCGCGGAGATCAAGAACTGGTACCCCGTGATCGCGGCCGCGAATGCCGCGGGCCTGAAGTATCACCAGATCGATTACGTGCCGTGCTATCGGTCCGAAGCGGGTACGGGTAACGCGATGTGTTTCGCGTATTGGGAGTAGCGGGAAGGAATCACGATTCAGGGATCAGGATTCAGGGCTGGGCCAGGGATCAGGGTTGCCTTTTACGATCGGGAATGAGGATCACTGATTTCTTTGCGTACGTAGCTTCGTTGTGCGTACGTAGGGTCCGCCTTTAGGCGGACTTACCACGATGGACGATCTCATTCATCGACTGACTCGACTGGACGCGTGCGCCGTCTCGGACGCGCTCGACAAGCTCGGACTGGCCGGTGCTGTCATTGGCATCCACCGACTGGCCACGAACCAACGGATCAGCGGCCGCGTCGTCACGGTGAAGCTCGAACGAGACGACGGCCGACCGGTCGCGTCACGTCATCTGGGAACGACTGCGATCGAGTCGTGTGCGCCCGGTGACGTCATCGTCATCGAGCAGCGCTCCGGCATCGACGCTGCCGCGTGGGGCGGCAACCTCTCGCTCGGCGCGCAGCTCCGTGGAGTGTCGGGCGTGATCATCGATGGTCCCGCACGCGACGTCGACGAATCGCGCGACTACGGCTTTCCCCTCTTCGCTCGCGATCACACTTCCCGCACCGCTCGCGGCCGCATCGTCGAAACCGGCACGAACATTCCCATCACCGTCGGCGACATCACCGTCACCCCGGGCGACTTCGTCGTCGCCGACGGCAGCGCCGTCGTGTTCGTGCGTGCCGCCGACATCGCGCGAGTCCTCGAAGCCGCCGAAGCGATCGCTGCCAAGGAGCGCGCGATGGTCACCGCACTCCGCGAGGGTCAACCTATCAGTCAGGTGATGGGCAAGAACTACGAGACGATGCTCAAGACCTGACGCTGGAAGGAATCAGGACTCAGGGATCAGGATTCAGGGCTGGGCCAGGAAGCAGGTCGGCAGGAATTCCCGATCAGGAATCAGGTCGGTGCTGCAGTTGTTGCCGCTTTTTGCCGCGTCACACATCGATTTGTTCGGAATTTCGCGTCGGTCATGATCGTGCACTCCTCGTAGGACATGCACACAATCAACTCGTTCCGCGATCTCCTCGTCTGGCAGAAATCGATGGACCTTGCCGTTCGCGGCTACACGGCAGCGCAGCGCTTGCCGCGCGCCGAGGACATGGTTCTCGGTTATCAGATCCGAAAATCATCCGTCTCTCTCCCTTCAAATATTGCAGAAGGGTGGAGCCGGCACTCGACTCCACACTACATCCAGCACCTCTGGACCGCCCACGGGTCCGGTGGCGAGCTGGAGACACAGATCGAACTTGGCAGGAGACTGAAGCTGGTCACGAGCGATACCGCCGATATTCTCATAGCTGACGCGCAAGAAGTCGGACGAATGCTGAACGGTCTGGTGCAGTCGCTCGAACGAACCGAGAGCGCACAGCGTCGCCGTTAACGCTGAATCCTGAGTCCTGTGGACCTGTCCCCTGGCCCAGCCCTGAATCCTGATACCCGATACCTGAGTCCTGGCTGCGCGCCTCAGAGTTCAGGAGCGGGCGCGGGCAACGGACATCGCGGCCGCGGGTCTTTGATTGGTGGCGGCGCGAGTGTCGGACCTTCGCGCCTCAGGAGATCAAACAAGTACACGGTTCCTGACGTCGCGTATGCGCGGTACGCGAGCCGGGGCGAGGCACCCAGATCAGCGAGGCGATTGCCTGCGAACCGACTCGTGAACATCGGCATCTCCCAATCCTCGACCAGGACATACGGATGGCGCCCCTGCTGCGTGAGCCAGTCGGCTGTGCGATCGAGCCAGGCGGGATCGAGCAGGTCGAACCGCATCGACGCGCGGCCCGCATAGTAGCGCGTCGGGCCGGTGTGGATCGACGCGAGAACCATCGCTTGCGGATCGGTGAGCCGCTGTACGAACGTCGCGATCGTGGCGTAGCGTCGCTCGCCTTCCTCAACAGGGAACACGTCGCGCTGCCGTGCGATGGCGAGCCCATACAGCCCCAATGCAATCACCGCCACAGCACGTGTGCGTGCCCCGACCCGGAACCGGCTGACCCACACGAGAAGCGCAACGGTCCCAATCGAGAGCGCAGGCCAGGACGGCAGCAGGAACCGGAGAAACCACCAGGCGCCGAACGGCTGGTAGACGCTGTAAAGGATCCACGTGCTGGCCGCCACGGCCGCCAATAACCACGCGTTCGCCCGCAATGCCGGCGTCGGCCACAACGGTCGCGGCGCCAGGACGAGCAGGATGATTCCGGCGAAGGCGAGGGGCGTCTGCGTTTCTGCGAACCACGTTGCGTACCGTGTGAGCGTCACGGGAACATAGTTCAGCGAGAACAGCTGACCGATGTCGCCATATCCTGACGACAGTGGCGACCCATACAGGCGTGCGTTGAGCGCTGCCACGATCAGCGGACCCGGAAGCATCGCGAGGACAAACGCAATCGCCGGTACCCATGCTCGGCGTTCGCGACGGTCGAAAGCGAGCCAGACGAACAATACCGCGGCGATGGGAACGAGGTTGGGACGAATCAGGATCGCCAGTGCCGACGCCGCACCCGCGGCCACGGCCGCGCGAGGCGTGCGCCCGAGCGCAGCGTAGGTGGCCAGCGTCCAGAACGCCGCAGCCGGTACATCGCTCATCTGCGACTTGAACATCATCAGGAACGTCGGGCTCATGGCGGTGAGCCACGCCGCCGCCAGTCCGGCGGTCGGCGACAGCACTCTCGATCCGACGAGGAACGTCGTCCAGACGAGCAGCGCCCCCGTGGCCGGCACGACGAGAAATCCGGCAGCGTGCCCGAATGCGGCTTTGAAAGCGGCCATCAACAGCGGAAGGCCAAGGCCGGTCGCAGGAGCAATCGCCGGTTCATGCGGCAAGGCGCGATAGCCGAATGGCGTAAACGTCGTCAACGCGTCCGGCCAGGGTGCCCGCGTCACGAGCGGGATGGGAACGGTGAGCGAACCCCGGAGCAACAGATCGGCCTGCGTGACATACGCGTACGAGTCGGCACCGCCAGCCGTCCACGAGTTGTGTGTGATTCCAACGATCAGGACGACGGCGGCCATCAGCGCGGCGCCATGGGCGACCGTGGCGCGGCTCCTCAACATGCCGAGATCGCGCTGCAGGCGCTCGCGGCCCGAGGCTGCAGCGTATGCAGCCGCGCAAATCACGGCGACGATCAGCGGACGCTTCACATCGGAAGACGTCAACCGCACGCTCGCCACCGTCAGCGCGAACGGGCCAAACGCACGGAGGGCGCTCGCCCACACGCCGGCAGCAAGAGCAAGTGCTGCGAATGCCCAACGAATGGTCGAGCGCACGACTGAATCCTATTCCCTCTTTCCTGTATCCTTGCCCATCCCTGTATCCTGACTCCCGACTCCTGATTCCTTGATGGCTGAAACCGGACACGCTCCACACACGGAAAGTAAGAGTTGGTGGCAGACGCTGCCAGGTCTGCTCACGGCATTTGCCGCAGCTATCACCGCAGTCACCGGACTCATCGTGGCGGTACGCCCCTCGCGATCACCTGCCGAGAGCCGCCCTCCGATCGAAACCAGCGGAACGAGTACGTCAGGCGCAACAACTGGCGCCTCGGTCACGCCGGCTCCAGGCAGCCCCCAGAGCCGTTCAGCACCTTCAGCGGCAGCAGCGCTGCGCCTGCCGTCGCCGTCACAGGTCAAGCTGGCTCAGGGCGATATCGTGATCGATCTCCTTCAAGGGCGGCTCGAGCCGTACAACGCGACTACGCGCTCACTGACGCTGATGGTCCGGCTGACGAACAATGGAAGCTACGGAACGAACTTCTGGACGAGATTGTTCAGGGTTCTCATCGATGGCGTGCCGCGCGCGCCGACGAACGACTTGAACGAAGTGGTCGACGGTCATGCCGCCAAGGAAGGCGACGTCGTCTTCAGCATCCCCAACGACGCGAAGAGCGTGACGCTGCGGCTGATCTGGGGCAACGAACAAACAGATATACCGCTTGACCTGACCCCTCCATAGAGAGGCGGTAGAATCTCTGGACAGATGTGTCCTGGACCTGGACCGTCGGGACACTTTCATCGCTGGAGCAGGGATATGACGAGGCGAGCACTCCGTTCGGCTGGCGTGGCCACCACGATTGCGCTCGGCGCGGCTGTCATGTCGGTGCCACTGGCAGGCCAGGGGGATCATGCGACCGCTCCTCCGCTGGTCGTCACCGCATTCGGCGACAAGCCAGCGCCGCGTTATGTCACACCGAAGACGCCGTGGGGCGAACCCGATCTGCAGGGCGTGTGGTCGAGTGACGACAACGACGGCATCCCGATGTCGCGGCCGGCGCAATTCGGCAACCGCCTCTATCAGACGGAGCAGGAGCTCTCGGAGCGAGCTGATCGGATTCAGCGCGGAGTCAGGCGCGCAGAAAACGAAGCGACCAGCACCTTCCGCGGCGACTTCGGGCGCCGTGCGTTTCCACAAACGTCACTCATCGTCGATCCGGCCGACGGTCGCCTGCCCGCGTATACGCCTGAGGGTCAGAAGCGCCCGATGCCACGCGGCACCTACGGTAACGGACCACTCGACTGGACGACGGACTTTTCGCTGTACGAGCGGTGCATCACCCGCGGCATTCTCGGGTCGTCGCTGCGCGTCATCTACGGCAATGGCCAGCGAATCGTCCAGGCACCCGGAATGGTGGCGGTGACCTACGAGATGGTGCACGACACACGCGTGATCTACACCGACGGTCGTCCGCATATCGGGCAGGCCATCCGCCAGTATCTCGGCGACTCGCGCGCGCACTGGGAAGGTGACGAGCTCGTGGTCGAGACCACGAACCTGACCGACCAGACGGCGATTGGGGTCAACGGCAACGGCAACCGCCACAGCACACAGATGAGGATCACCGAGCGGTTCAGACGCATCGCCGACGACATGGTCCAGTACCAGGCGACGATCGACGATCCCGTGACCTACGTGCGGCCGTTTACGATCTCCTATCCGCTGACTCCACTCGATGGTGGACGCTTGCTCCCCTACGACTGTCACGAAGGGAACTTCGCATTGAAGCAGGCGCTCGGCGGTGAACGCGCCGAAGATGCGGCGCTCGCTGCCGATCGTGCGCGCGGCATCAACCGCCCGCGTCGTCCGGTGCAGGATGGTCTCGGCGTCGGTGGCGCGCCAGTCTCCCAGCAGGGGCCAGGCGGATTGACCGGCCCGGCGCGCGGCGCCGGACCCGGTCAGGGTGCAGCGCCCGGCGCTGGCCGTGGCGGGGGGAATCCCGGAGCCACCGATCAGGAACGGTAGCGGTTATTTCGCCGCGTCCTGCGCACGTCCGGCGGTCAGCTCGTTGGGGATCGACAGATTCCCTTCATGGCAGGCGTACTCGAACATCTCGTACTTCTCGTCGCGGTTGAGCGGCAGTGCGACCGTCCACGGTTTCGCGTACGCCTTCGAATCCTCGATCGTGACTTGATAATCGATGGTGTTCGCGTCCACCGGCGTGAACCGCTCGACGACGCGCATGGCTGATGTCTGCGGGACGGCGCGCATGCGTCCCGTCGCGGCGCTGCTTGCGATTGAACCCTTGTCGTTGAAGTTCGTCGTCTCGACGACCAGCGTGTTTCCTTCCCACCTGCCGCGCGAATCGCCGTTCCACAGCTGAATGGTCGATCCGACGTGCGGTCGGCCGTCGATCGGGATGATCCGCGTTTCGTGGATCATCTCGAAGACAATCACCACGAACCCCGGCACCTGCATGATCTGATAGGCGTTGTTGTAGCCCGCGGGAAACATCCCGGCCGGAAATCCGCGCGTGATGCAGCGCACCCACGGCGTCTCGTAGATCCAGGAATCGCCGATGTGGGCAAGGTCGTAGTCGCGTTTCGCCTCGGCCCACGGCAGCACCGGCACGTGTCCATCGGCAGGGTCGATCACCATCGATCGACGTGGAGCGCCCGGAGCCCGGTTGGCTTCGCCCCAATGCGATGGAGGATTCACGTCAGGGTTGCTGGCGACTTGCGCGACGCCCGGCGCCTCGAACGGCGTGTTGTCGAAGTTGACCCACGTGCCCTGGATGTCGGGCTGACCGTCTGGGGTGCGTGAAGGCGTCCAATTTCGCCCGCCTTCGTGTCGTGCCGGCGCCGATTGCGCCCAGGCGGCGGCCGTCGTCAACAAGGAGAATGCCGCCGCGAACCCGAATGCGGTAAAGCGCGCCGCGCTGTGAGACCACGCTCTCATGTCACGCTCCTCTTGCCGTTCGTCGAACTGGGAAAGTCTACGCGCAATCGCCGAAAGACTCTATCTCATGGCGAAACGATCCGCAGGCCAGGGAAATACGTCCGATAGCGTCTCGCATCGCGTGTCAGCAGCGTGAAGCCGGCAATGGCCGCATGGCACCAATGTAGAAGTCGGGCATCGGTGATCGCCGGCCCCCAAGGCCGGGTGGTTCGACACGAGCGCGTTCCAGGCACCGGCGCGTGGGACATTTGGCAAGCAGGTGCAGAATCCTCTCCGGCTCCCTGGGTTCTGGGACGTCAACGCCGCACTACGCAAGAGCTTCGGCACGATAGGCGGGCAGCGGTTCGAGTACCGCCTCGAGGCGTTCAACGTGTTCAATCATCCGCGGCTGTTCGACATGGCGGTCGCGACGAACCACGTCAACAATCCGAATTCCGGCGACTTCGGCCTGATCACGAGCAAGATTGGCAATCGCACGGTGCAGATGGCCCTCCAGTACGTGTTCTAGGTCACCACGGAGCACACAACGAGCTTCGGGCTAAAATTTCCACAATGTTACGAACGCACGGTTTCTTACTCGCTCTCATTGCATCTGTCGTGACGCCCGCGGTTTCCAACGGCCAGGCTCGTCCTGCCGCGCCGACCGCCCGGTCGTCGTCCATCCCGCGCCTGGCGGACGGTAAGCCGAATCTGCAAGGGATCTGGCAGGTGCGGAATCGTGCCGCGTACGATCTACGCGACCATCACTCGCATTACGGCATGCCGGCCGGGGCCAGCGTCATCGACGGCGATGACATTCCCTATCTGCCGGCGGCAGCCGTGAAGCGAGCCGAGAACTTCCGGAATCGCAAGCAGCTCGACCCGCTCGAACAGTGCTACATGCCGGGCGTGCCACGCATCATGTACATGGAGCACCCGTTCCAGATCTTCCAGACCGCCAACCACCTGGCCATGACCTTCGAATGGTCATCGGTCTTCCGGCTGGTCTACACCGACGGCAGCAAGCACGCTGACGGCATCGACTTCTGGATGGGCGACTCCCGTGGCCGCTGGGAGGGGGACACGCTCGTGGTCGACGTGAGGAACCACAACGACAAGACGTGGTTCGACATGGCCGGCGACTTCCACAGCGCGGCCCTGCATCTGGTCGAGCGCTACACGCTGACCGACGCGAACACGATCGACTACGAGGTCACCGTCGAAGACCCGCAGGTCTTCGCGCGGCCGTGGAAGATACGTATGCCGCTCTACCGGCAGACGGGCATGAAGCGCGTCCTCGAATATCAGTGCCAGGCCGAGCTCGAGGAGGCCACCGGCGCCTTCGAGCGTGATCAGCGCACGTGGTATCCCGACGATCCGGCGAAGCAGCGGGAAGCGACCGCGATCGCCGCGAGCATGCCGATGCCACCACGTCCCGCGACACTGGCCGCGAAGACTCCGACCGGCCAGGTCCCACGTCGTCCTGATGGCAAGCCCGATCTGACGGGATACCTTCAGCCGGATGCCGGTGGTGCGAATTACGGTCTCCAGAAACATGCGTCCGACTTCCTGACGCCTGCGAGCCGTGGCGTCGTCGTCGACCCCGCAGACGGTCAGCTGCCGATGCAGCCCTGGGCCCTCGAAGAACGGAAGAACCGCGAGAAGCCGGAACGCGGATACGACGACCCGACGGCACACTGTTTCGTTGCCGGTGTGCCGCGCTCCATGTATACGCCGTCGCCCTACTTCTTCGTGCAGACGCCGGAGTACGTGGTGATGCTGTTCGAGCGCATGTCGTGGCGGATCATTCCGCTCGACGGCCGTGCGCATCTCCCTGACCACGTGCGACTGTGGCAGGGCGATTCCATCGGTCACTGGGAAGGCGACACACTGGTCATCGAAACGACCAACTTCAACGGGAAGACGTGGCTGAACGAGATCGGCGAGATCGTCAGTCACGCCGAGCGCGTCACGGAGCGCATCACGGCGCTCGATGCGCAGACGGTGCAGTACGAGGCAACCGTCACCGACCCGATCGTGTATACCAAGCCGTGGACGATTGCCGTGCCGCTCAAGCGCGAGAAGCAGGAAGTGCTCGAAGTGGCCTGTCACGAGGATAATCAGGATCTGCAGCACCTGAAGGACGTCAGAGACGCCGCACGGAGAGGAAATACGAGATGAAGTCTGTCGCTGTCATCATTTTTGCCTTGTTCGCGGCATCCCCCGTTGTCGCGCACCATTCGTTCACCGCAGAGTTCGACGAGACCAAGCCGGTCAAACTGGTCGGCACGATCACCGAGATGCGCTGGTCGAATCCGCACGGCTGGATCTACATCGACGTGAAGGGCCCCGACGGCAAGGTCGTCAACTGGGCGTGCGAAACAGGGTCGGTGAACGGCCTGTATCGGCGCGGATGGCGCAAGGAAGATCTGCCGGTCGGGATTACGCTGACCGTCGAAGGCTGGGCCGCACGCAACGGCTCGCCGACGATGAACTCACAGTCGCTGTTGCTGCCGGACGGTCGCCGGTTGTTCGCGGGGTCATCGAACAATAGAAGCGAAGAAGCGAAATGACGGCTCCGGCTAAAAGCCGGACACCACGCCCCGTGTCGTCGTAGGGCCGCCTTTAGGCGGCCCGTTCTTCAATGAAACTCGCTCCTGCGATCGTCTTCGCCGTTGCGGTCCCATTGGTCGCCCAATCCGCGCGCGGCCCTTCGACCGCGATCCGTCCGAGCGCCATACCGGACCTGTCCGGCGTGTGGCAGGCGGCGGACCGATCAACGACATCGCCGAAGGGCTGCCGCGTGGCGCGTCGATTCCCTTGCTGCCCGACGCACGCCGCACGATGGAGATGCTGAAGTCGGCGGACGGCCCCGAAGCCAATTGCCTGCCGACCGGCGTGCCGCGTCAGGCGCCGTATCCGTGGCGCATCGTGCAGACGCCGACACACCTGTTCTTCCAGGGACCACCCACCGTGGGCGGTGATCCCGACCGTCCGCTGGCCACCACGAGCTCGCCGGCAGTCACACCGTCCAACCTGCGGTAACCGCGGTTCCGTCGTTCCAACCGCTTCACGTGGTACGCAGAATCTGCCGACTACGATGTTCTGCAGGATCGCACGTTCTGCCGCTTTTCGACGTACGCAGTTCGATTTCCGAACGATTCCGCACGGTACAGCCTGTGCCGGTCAGATATTGAGGTCGTCGTCCCGACGACGGTATCCTGATGGAGGCATGGATGGGGATCGTGGAAGCACGGGTCGCGGGACTCGAAATGCGCGTGAGCGAGCAGTCGCAACGCATTGATGCGCAACTGAAAATGATCGACGAGAGATTCGACCGGATCGAGCGGATGATGGACGCGCGATTCGCGCAGGTCGATGCGCGGTTTGCCCAGGTCGATGCGCGCTTCGCTCAGGTCGACGCGCGCTTCGATCGGGTCGAAGGGCGTCTGGACCGGTTGGACGACAAGATGTCGCGCCAGTTCGTTTGGCTCGTGGGGCTTCAGGTCACAGGCCTGATCACCGTTCTGGGAGCCATGGCGGCCATCGTCTTCATGCGCGCCTGACCGCGGATTATTGGCGCAACGCAAACACGAACAGGTTGTTGCCGGCCGAGACCGCGACATACTGCTTGCCGTTGACCGAGTAGCTCATAGGCCCTGAGGCGACCTGGCCGCCGAGCATCGACTTCCACAGCAGGTTGCCGGTCTTCGCGTCGAGCGCGAAAAAATACCCCTCGCGCCCTCCGGCGAATACGAGGTCTGACGCGGTCGACAACACGCCGCTGTCGGTCACGTCGTTCATCTTGAACTCCCACGTGCGTTCGCCCGTCTTCGGGTCGAACGCCTGGATCGCGCCGTAGCCATCCTGCGGCAATCGATCGTTGGTGGCGCCCGGCACGAGGACCGGAATGGCCATCATGGGAAATGCGCCGGTGAACATCTGACCCTCGGCGTATTTCACCGAGTCGGCGCCTGGAGTCTTCCGATAGATCGAGAACGTGTCGGCCCAGGTCGGGATGTAGAACAGGCCGGTCCTCGGGCTGTACGAAGGCGAATACCAGTTGGTCGCGCCCTGATTGTTGGGAAAGACGAGCGTGCCTTCGGGGGTGGGCTGCAGCAGCTTGTTCGGTCGACCTTTGGCGTCGAACCCGTTCATCCAATTCACTTTCGTGAACGGCTTGCCCTGCAGGAACTCACCCGTCGTGCGATCGAGGACGTACCACATGCCGTTGCGGTTCGCCCACAACATGACCTTGCGCTGGCGTCCCTGCCACTGCAGATCGGCGAGCACCGGGACCTGCGTCGAGTCGTAGTCGAACTCGTCGTGCGGCGTGAACTGGTAATGCCACGTCAATTTCCCGGTGTCGGGATCGAGCGCCACGACCGAGTCGCTATACAGGTTGTCTCCCGGCCGCCCGTCGCCATTCCAGTCCGGACCCGGATTGCCGATGCCCCAGTAGGTCAGGTTCAGCTCCGGATCGTACGAGCCTGTCGTCCAAATCGGCCCACCGCCGCGCATCCACGCATCGCCTGACCACGTCTGGCTCCCCGGCTCCCCGGGGCTGGGCACCGTGTTGAACCGCCAGATTTCGTGACCGTCTTTCGGATCGAGCGCGACGATGAATCCGCGGATGCCGTATTCGCCGCCGGCGGGACCGAGAATCAGCTTGTCCTTCACCACCAGCGGCGCAACCGTGACCGAGTAGCCCGCCTCGGGCCGGCCGAGAGCGATGTTCCACACGACCTCGCCGGTCTTCGCGTTCAACGCAACCACGCGGCCGTCGATCGTCCCCATGAACACCCGATCGCCGAGAATCGCCACGCCACGGTTCACGCGACCGCAGCAGACCCGCGCCGCCTGCGCGACGTTGTGGTTGTAGCGCCAGAACACGCGGCCCGTGACCGCGTCGAGTGCGACCACGTCGTTCGGGGGACTCACGGTGTACATGATTCCGTCGACAACGAGCGGCGTCGCTTCGAACTTGTCGTTCAGACCGAGCGAACGGACCTGGAACACCCACTGTTGCTCGAGGTTCTTCACGTTCGCCGGTGTGATCTGATCGAGCGGTGAATAGCGCTGGCTCTTGTAGCCGCCGGAATAGGTCAGCCAGTTCTGCGACTCCTGCTCGGCGCGCAGGATGCGATCGGAAGTCACCGGCAGCTGCGCATGCAGCGTGGCCGCGGCAATCACGACGAGGAGAAGCACGCGCCTGATCATCGCTACCCTCTCAGCGACAGGAGATAAACAAGCAGGTCCGCCAGTTCTTGCGCGGTGAGCTTGCCGTCGTACGACGGCATCGGCGAGGGCACGAATCCCGACTCGCGCAGGTCCGCCTTCATGAACGAGCGGAGGTTCTGCGCGGAATCGCGCATCTGCACAGAAAAGGTGTCCTGGTTGAGCAGCGTACCGCGAACGGTGGTGCCGGTCTTCGTGATGACCTGGAACGCGCGATAGATCGGCGCGATCTCGGCGTTCGGATCCAGGATCGCGCGTTCGATCTGAGAAATGTTGGGACCACCCGGATCGAAACCGCGCGGGGGGCGCACCTGCCCGATAGCAGTCAGGTCCGGACCTGTTTGCCCGCCGCTGCCTCTGACCCGATGGCAGCCGATGCAGCCGCCCTTTCCATCGAACAGCGCCTTGCCCCGTGCGGCGTCGCCGCCGGAGATGGCTGCGGCTCCGCGACCAGGAGCGTTTGCTGCGGGCCCGCTCGGGCGCGCAGCCGGCGTGACACCGACCATCGAGCGCAGGAACGCGACCACGTTCAACGCCTGCATCGACGTGAGGAACGCATGCGACGGCATCGAGGTCCCTGGAATGCCCTCGCGGATGATTTTCGCGACGTCCTCGTCCGACGTCGCGCGGCGGAATTGCTTGAACAACTCGACACCGGTCACGCCGTCGCCAGTGTCGTTGTGACAACGGCCGCAATTCGCGTCGTACAATTTGCGCCCTTCTTCGATCTCGGCTGGCGTATAGCTGTGTTGTTGCGCGCGGACCGGTGGCGCGCTCGCGTTGATCAGCGCCCAGAGGATGACACCGGGGGCGACGACGAGCAGTCTCTTGATCATGGGTCTCACACCACGTGGTGTTCGCGATCCCGTCGACGTAGGGTCAAATTGGGTGAGCGACCACTATAACTCCTCCGTCGGGATCTCCGTCTATCGCCGCGACGCTGGCTTGTGAAACACTATCTTCGCTCCATGGACGTCGTCGTCCTGCTGCCGACCTACAACGAACGCGAGAACCTGGCGCACATCGTCTCGCGGATCCTCGCCCACCACGGATTCCGTGTGGTCGTCGTCGACGACGGATCACCGGACGGCACCGGGGCGCTCGCCGACGAGCTCAGTCGAACCTATCCCGGACGCCTGGAGGTGATGCATCGAACCACCAAGGCGGGATTGGGCCGCGCCTACGTCGCGGGCATGCGGCACGCGCTCACGCAGTCTCCCGATTTCATCTGTCAGATGGACGCCGACGGTTCGCATGACCCCGCCGATCTGCCGCGACTCGTGAGCACCGCTGCCGACTGCGATCTCGTCATCGGCTCGCGCTATGTGAAGGGTGGCGCACTCGTGAACTGGCCGTGGCACCGCAAGGCGCTGAGCGTCACCGCCAACACCTATCTTCGCCGCTTGTTGCACCTCCACATCCGCGACTCCACTGCAGGGTTCCGTTGCTGGCGGCCGTCGATGCTGGAACGGATCGGCATCGATGCACTCAAATCCGATGGATATGCGTTTCAGGTCGAAACGCTCTATCGCACCGTCCAGGCCGGCGGCCGAGTGTGCGAGATCCCAATCGTATTCACCGAGCGCCAGCAGGGCCGCTCGAAAATGAGCAGCAGAATCATGCTCGAGGCCGTCGCGCTGCCGTGGAGGCTTCGCGCGCTGCCGCCGCCGCCCTCGCCGCCGCTTTCCTACTCCGCCGGCCGCGAATCGGAATAGCGACGTGTTCAGACCCGGACGGCTCGTGTTGTGGTGCGCCATTGTGTCGATGACGACGTCGAGCGCGCACGCGAAGGCGCCGGACTATCACGCCAAAGTGAAGCCGACACCATGTGGCGGCTCGCAGCAGGGTGAGGTTCTGAACGATGACGACCGCCGCTGAACGGCTGCGCGCGCTGCTGCGCCGCCCCGGGATCCTGCTGATGGCCGGCTGCCATGACGCGATGTCCGCCCGTCTGATCGAGGAGGCGGGGTTCGAGCTCGGTTTCATGAGCGGGTTCGCCGTTTCCGCCGCGCGGCTCGGCATGCCCGATACAGGCCTGATCTCGTACGGCGAGCTCGTCGATCAGGGGCAGAACATCTGCCGCGCCGTGTCGATTCCGATGATTGGAGACGGCGACACCGGCTTCGGCAGCGCCCAGAACATCAAGCGGACGGTTCAGGGTTACGCGCGTGCGGGATTCGCGTGCATCATGCTCGAGGATCAGGTCGCGCCCAAGCGCTGCGGCCACACGGAGGGAAAATCGGTTGTCACGCGCGACGAGGCGTTGCTGCGCATCCGCGCCGCCGTCGACGCGCGTGACGCCGGCGACGACATCCTCATCATGGCGCGCACCGATGCGCGCGCGTGTGTCGATCTCGACGAGGCCATCGCGCGCTGTCGCGCGTTTCGCGAGGTCGGCGCCGACATCACATTTCTCGAGGCGCCGCTGAACGAGGCGGAGATGCGACGATATTGCGCCGACGTCGACGGGCCGACGATGGCCAACATGATCGAAGGTGGCAAGACGCCACTCCTGTCCATGGATCAGCTGGAGGAAATCGGCTACAAGATCGCCGTCTATCCGCTGACGCTGTTGAACGTGTCGATCGGCGCGATGCGCACCGCGCTGCGAAGGTTGCGGAGCGGAGGGCCGACCGCCGCCATGAGCTTCGAGGATCTCAAGACAGCGGTCGGATTCCCTGAGTACTACGCGGAGGAAGAACGATACAGACGCTAGTTCCGGGTTCCAGGTTCGTAGTTCCAGGTTCCCGGGTTCCGGGTTCCCGGGTTCCGGGTTCCGGGTTCCAAATTCGGAGTTCGAGGTTCCAGGTTCCGGGTTCGAGGTTCCGAGTCGAACGCTGAACTCTGAACTACGGGAACCTGGAACCGGGAACCCGGAACGTGGAACTACTGAGTTGCAGTAGCTGCGCTCGGACGACGCGATGAGACGTATGCCGCGATGTTGACGAAATCGGCGTCGGTCAACTTCGCAACGACCGGCTTCATCAGCTGCGTCCACTCGCCATTGCGCGCACCGGCCTGCATGTCGAACATCTGGCGCACGAGATAGCTCGGCGATCGGCCGGCGATCCCCGGCACCGGGCCCATGCCTTCGAGCGTCGGACCATGGCACGCGGCGCACGCGACCGTCTTGCCGCCGCCACCGGTCGTCACCAGCGCCTCACCCTTCTTGACGGCGCCGACAGGCACGTAGGCGATGAAGCCGGACCGCGGGTCACGGAGGACCTCGGTCCGCTCGGGATCTTCAGGCGTTTCGATGATGCGCACGCCGATCGGTTCCTTGCCCGCTTCGGCGCCCTCGAGCGGAATCCAGATCCCGCCGCGGCTCACGACCTTCGGCACCGTGTTCGTTTCGACGACGCGAATCCACGGCGTCCACTTCATCGATCCGAAGTACTCGGCGGCGATCTTGATCTCTTCCGGCGTCATCGCTTTCGCGATCTGGATCATCGCGTTCGTGTTTGCTTTGCGCGGCTCCGCGCTCTTCCGCAGGTCGTTGCGGAAGTCATTCATCGTCTGGATGAAGTACGAGACGGGAAGGCCCGAAACGCCCGCATTCTCCTGTCGACCCTTTCCATTCGGCATATGGCACAGGCCGCAGGCGCGCGCGTTCTGCGCCTGCTTGCCCTTCGCGACGATGTCGGGCATCGGCGGGTGATCGCCGGGGAACCAGTCCGCGGGACCGAAGCCGTTGGCAATCTGCTGACGCGTGAAGGTCAGGTTGCTGCCCGGGAGCGTTTTCGGAGTCGTGTCAGGAGGCGGTGGCGTCGGCGGCGGCGTGCCTGCCGGTGGCGCCGGCGGAATCGCGTAGGCCCATGCGGGTGGTTCGCCGGCGGCACGGGTGTTCGTCACCGTGAGCGCCAGCGCGGCTATCAAGGCAAAAACAAGAGCAGTGGCAATCTTGCGCACGGCGGCCCTCCTCATCAGAGCGGTTGGCGTACGTCGGGCAATATACCTCTGGTCGGTGGGTGGTGGTTAGTGGTTAGTAGGCACGCGGGTTGCGACTCTTCGCCGCGGAGGGCTACTTATGCCTGAGAAGGCTACGCTCGACCGGGCGCGCGCAGACAAGCGCGCCGGCAAGGCGCCGTCCACACAGGCCGGCGAGTTCGTCCGCGAGGAGATTCACCACGTCCGTGAGGGCAAACATGGCGCGCGATCGGCCAAGCAGGCGATCGCGATCGGTCTGTCCAAGGCGCGACGCGCTGGTGTGAAGCTGCCTCCGCCGGGAAGGGACGCAAAGGCGACGACGAAACGGAGCGCCGCGTCGGCCAGTCGGGCGGGACGCATCGGTTCGAGGCGACGTACCTCACCACGGCGATCGCGCGCGGTCACCAATGCGCTGAAGCACGAAGGCCACCGCGCCGCCTCACGGAAGGCGCTCTCGCGTCAGGCCACAACTGCAGCACGCCGTCGTTCGGCATCGGATCGTCGCGCGTCAGCGCGCAAGGCGGTGCGGACCAAGGGTCCCCGCGTCCGACATCAGGCCGCGCAGAAGGCGGCGCGCACGCGGCAGCGGCGACGCCACGCGTCGTAGCGCGAAACTCGCGACGGGCCGTCGATGTCCGGTATTCTCGACCAGCGCTGATGTCCGTCGTGTTGTGGCTGCTGGCCGTGATCCTCGTCATCGTGGGCGTGGTCGGCATCATCCTGCCCGGGCTGCCCGGCACGATCCTCATCTTCGCGGGTCTGCTGCTGGCCGCGTGGGCCGATCACTTCGCCCGCGTCGGCGCGGCCACGCTGGTCGTGATCGGCGTGCTCGCGGTGCTCAGTTACGCCGTCGATTTCGCGGCCGCGGCGATCGGCGCAAAAGCGCTCAAAGCCAGCCGGCGCGCGATGGTCGGTGCGGCGTTGGGAACGCTCGCCGGCCTCGTCTTCGGGCTGCCCGGGATCATCGTCGGACCGTTCGTAGGGGCCGTCGTCGGTGAGCTGACGCTGCATGGTGATTGGAAGCGTGCGGGTCGCGCGGGCGTATCGGCCTGGATTGGCTTCGCAATCGGAATCGCCATCAAGGTCGGTCTGGCGTTCGCGATGATCGGGATCTTCATCGCGGCGTTTATCTTCTAACGAGTGATCGTTCGGAGCGTTCGGACGTTCGAAACGTTCGACGTTCGGAACGTTCGGAACGTTCGGAACGTTCGACGTTCGAGACCGGCCCGAACGACTCGACCGACCCGAACGATCCGAACGATCTATTTGCAGGTGAAGCTCGCCGCGTCGTTCGGGTCGCCGCTGCCGTTGTATTTGGCGACCTGCGGATAGCGACAAAGCGGTCGCGTGCGATCGATCTGTCCGTTGGTCGCGTGCGACGCGGGGATCACGTCCGGCGCTTTGCCCTTTTCGACCCACTGCTCGAGGGCGGTGACCATGTCGAACGTGTTCGGCCCCTCGCCGCCGCCGCAATGCCCCATACCGGGCGCGAGAAACAGGCGCACCTGATCGGACGCTTTGTCGACTCCGCCGAGATTCTGGACGACGCTCTCGTAGTACTTGATCGTGTTCAGCGTCGCCACGTTCGGATCACTCCAGCCGTGATAGAGCAGCAGCTTCCCGCGATGTGAGAAGAACGGCTTCATGTTGGGATCGGTCGCGTTCATGATCAGGTTCTCTGGCCGGTTGCCTTTCTCCTCGTCCGTGTCGAAGTTGAACGTCTTCCAGTCCCAGTTCGGATCCTTGAACACGACGTACCGGTACTGATCGTAGATATTCGACGATGGCTCGGGTCCGAGCGCCTGCACGCCCCACCCCAGCTCGGTTCCAGGGACCAGCGACGCGAAGAGCTCTTTTCCGGTGCGCGGGTTCACCGCGGGCGCGTAGATCTGCTTGACCGCTTTGACCTGCGGTGCCGTCAGACAGGATGGCTCGTCGCCGCCCTTGCAGAGCAGCACCTGGGGATCGAAGTGGCACTTCCGTGGATCGTCGATGAGTCCGTCCTCGAGACCATCGTGTGCATCGCACGCGGCGACCGCTGCCTGATGGATGACCGGGTATTTGGCCGGCGGAATGTAGCTGGCAGGCTCCTTCAGCACAGCGTCGGCAATCCACAGCGAGATCGCCGTCCGGTTCGCCGGTGCGCCGGCGATGATCCCATCGTAGTCGTTCGGGAACATCTGCGCTTCCTTGAGGCCCTGCCGCCCGCCCGTCGAACAGCCGTTCCAGTACGACAGCCGTGGCGCGCTGCCATAGAACGCATCGATGATCGCCTTGGCCTTCAGGGTCATCTCGTGCTCGGACCGATAGCTGAAGTCGATCAGCTTCTCCGGGTGACCGAGCGCGAAGCTGCCGCTGCCGCCGACGTGCCCGGTGTCGGTGGAGCTCGTCGCATATCCGCGCTTGACGGCCTGCGCCAACGCCGGATAGCTGATGACGCCGGCCCAGCCGCCGTTGCCGACCGCCTGATACTTGCTGTTCCAGTTCGCCGCCGGCAGCCAGACCTCGATCTTGATGTCGGAGTCGTTCGACGGCTTCAGCGTCGCGGCCACGCGACAGAAACGCGGCAGCTCCTTGAACGCGTTGTTCTGTGCCGCCGCACCGCGACCCGTTTCGGGCAGCCGGAACGCGCCAGGCTCGACGACTTCCGCCAGCGTCACCGTCGCGTGATCGAGCGAAAGCGTCTTCAGGCTTTCGCACGTCGCGCCGTATGAAACGCGCGCCGAACCCACCAGGATCAGAACCGCCACCATCGCGTATCGCATGAGTGCCTCCTGCCTGATTCCTCGAATGACCTGATTCCTGGCCCAGCCCTGATACCTGATTCCTGATTCCTGATTCCTGATTATCGACAGACGAAGTTCGATGCGTCGTTCGGGTCCCCGGATCCTGTGAAGGTTGCCACTTGCGGATACGCGCAAAGGATTCGCGTGCGATCGGGCTGTCCGTTCGTCACATGCGATGCTGGAATGAATTCGGGGGCTTTTCCTTTTTCAACCCATTGCTCGAGCGCCGTCAACATGTCGAACGTCGATGGACCGTCGCCGCCGCCGCAATGCCCCATGCCCGGCACCATGAACATCCGATAGTTCTCCTTCACCTTGCTCACCCCGCCCATGGTGTCGATCACGCTCTGGTAGTAGTCGACGCTGCTGCCTGACGGGATCTGCTGGTCGGCCCAGCCGTGGTAGTGAATCAGCTTGCCGCCGCGGGCGAAGAACGGCTTCAGATTGGGATCCATCGCGTTGATGTTCCCCTTCTCGATGGCCTCGACCTTGGCCCACTCGCTGTCGAAGTTCAGCGTCTTGTAATCCCAGTTCGGATTGTTGAACACCATGAACTGGAACATCTGCTGCCCGATCGCAAACGGCTGCGCGCTGCCGAATGTCGTCCACCCGACCTCGCTCCCGCGCTCGAGCCCTGGAAAGATCGTCTTGCCGGTCTTCGAATCGACGACGGGTTTGTACATCGTCCGCGCCGTCTCGACCTGCGGCGGCGTCAGGCAGGTCGCCTCGTCACCGGCCTTGCATTCGAGCACCTTCGGATCGAAGGTGCACGCGCGCGGATTCTCGATCACGCGATCCTTCACCCCGTCGAGCGCGTCGCACGCCTGGAGTGCGGCGTCGTGGATCGCCGGGAACTTGGTCGGCGGGATGAAGCTCGCCTCGTCTTTGTGCTGCGCCTGCGCGATCCACATCGAGAACGCCGCGCGTCCCGTGGTATTGAGCGCGGGTGCGCCGGCGACGATGCCATCGAAGTCCTCAGGGAAGCGCTGCGCTTCTTTGAGCGCCTGACGGCCACCGGCCGAACAGCCGGTGAAGTACGACAACCGCGGAGCATTCCCGTAGAAGGCATTGACGACTGCCTTGCCCTTGAGCGTCATCTCGTGCGTCGCGCGGTAACCGAAGTCGATCAGCTTCTCCGCGCTCTGCATCCAGGGGCCACCGTTGCCGGAGTGACCCTGGTCGGTCGACGCGACGGCGTACCCTCGCCGCACTCCAGCTGCCAGGGCGTTCTGATCGATCGCGCCGTTCCACCCCCCGTTGCCCACCGCCTGGAACTTGCCGTTCCAGCCCGACGCCGGCAGCCACACTTCGATCTTGATGTCGGAGTCGCTCGTGGGCTTGCTCGTGATCGCCACGCGACAGAAGGCCGGCAGGTCCTTCGCCCGTTCGACCGCGCCCGCCGCAACTGATTGCGCGGATGTGATCGTCGCGTCGGGGAGCTTGAGTGACGCGAGGTCTTCGCAATTGGCAGCCATTGCGAGGCGCGGAAGGAACAACGCGATGACGAAGAACCCCGGAACGCGTTTCATGGCATCGCCTTTCACGAGTGTCAACACCCAAAGCCCAAATCCCAACACCCAACTCCCAATCTAGGCATCTGATTTGGGGCTTGGGATTTGGGATTTGGAGTTTTGGGATTTGACTGTCTATTCCAAACTAAACACCCAGACCGCTCCGCCCTCGGGTACTTCCGCCGGCGTCTGACCCGGGAACGCGCGCGCCAACGCACCCTGCACGCCGCGCGCATCGCCGCCGAATCCGACGTTGAGCGCCAGATACTGCTTGCCGTCGACCGTGAACGTCGAGGGCGGCGCGATCACGCCGGAGTTCAGCGGGAAGTCCCACAGCATCTTGCCGGTCTTCGCATCGAATGCATGAATCTTGCGATCCGCGGTGCCTCCGTTGAACACCAGCCCACCAGCGGTCGTCAACACGCCACCCCAGTTGACCGTCAGGCCGACCGCCGATGTCCACACCTTCTGCTGCGTGTCCACGTTCCACGCCTGAAGCTCGCCGACCTGCGTGGCGTTCGGCGTCGGCGCCTGCGGACCCATGCGCACGCCCGTATACCCGCGACCCGCCGTGTAGACGGCGGGCAGACCGGTCAGCGTCGAGCACATGTTGTTGTTCGCCGGAATGTAGAGCAGTCGCGTCTCCGGGTTGAACGACACCGGTGGCCAGTTCCTGCCGCCGGAGATCGACGGGCAGATCGGCACGTTCTCATGGCCGGTGCTCGGCTTGTGCTCGGGATCGATATCCGGACGGCCAGTCTTCGGGTCGAGGCCCTTGAACACCGTCTGCAGCACGTACGGCTTCCCGTCGACGAACTTGATCGCCCCGCCGTCGCCGCGATCGAGGAAGTAGATGTAGCCGTTGCGCGCGACGTCGATCAGGCCCTTCACCATCTGCCCGTTGCGCCGGTAGTCGACGACCAGCGGCGGCGAGACCTCGTCCCAGTCGAACGATTCGTTCGGCGTGTACTGGAAGTGTCCCTTGATCTTTCCGGTAGCGACGTCGAGCGCGAGCGTCGACGCGATATACAGGTTGTCTCCGGGACGCTGATCGCCCATCCACGGGCCGCCGTTGCCGGTGCCCCAATACGCCGTGTTCGTCGCGGGATCGTAGTTTCCTCGCACCCACACCGATCCACCACCGGTCTTCCACTGATCGCCCTTCGGCCACGTCTCGCTGCCTGGCTCACCCGGAGCGGGAATCGTGTAGGTGCGCCACTGCTCCTTGCCGGTTTCCAGATCGAATGCCGCGATGAATCCGCGGATACCGAACTCGCCGCCCGAGGCGCCGACCATGACCTTGCCGCCGGCAACCAACGGCGCGAGCGTGATGTAGTAGGCCGACTTGTTGTCGGCGACCGTCGTCGTCCACGCTTCCTTGCCGGTCTTCGCATCGAGCGCGACGAGCACCGCGTCGCCGGACGCGAAGTAGACCTTGTCGCCATACAGCGCGACCCCACGATTCGTTTCGTGCGGCACGAGCGTCCCCGGCTCGCGCACGCGACGATAGCGCCACAGGAGCGCCCCGGTCTTGGCGTCGAGTGCGATCACCTGGCTCATGGGCGTGGTGACGAACATCACGCCGTTGTTGACGACGGGCGCCGATTCGTGACCGCGCGTCTCGCCCGTGGAGAACGCCCAGACGGGCTTCAACTTCGTTACGTTGTCGGTCGTGATCTGCTTGAGCGGGCTGTAGCCCCAGCCGTCATACGTGCGTGTGACCATCAGCCAGTTGCCCTCTTCCGGTGTCTTCAGCCGCTCCTCTGTCACCGGCGCGTACTTCTGGAGCACTTCGGGCACGGGAAAGTTGACCGGCGGCAGCGGCGGCCCCTGCGCGAGCAAAGCGGCCGAAAAGACGAGAACGAACAAGATCGCATAAGGCTTCATCTCGAATCTCCAACGGGTCAGGCGAGCCTGACAAGGCTCGCCCCACCAATCGATTTACTGCCACGGTGGGGCGGACCTTGTAAGGTCCGCCTATTTCTTCTCTGGCAGGGCGAATACATAAAGGGCCTGGCCCGTCGACGGCACGCGGATCTCCGGCGCGAGTCGCGATGGCACCAGACGTGGGCTGCCGCCGCCGAGACCCGTCGTCACCGCGACGTACTGTTTGCCGTCGACGGTAAACGTCATCGGGAATCCCTGCACCGACATTCCGAGCCGCGTCTGCCACAGGATCTTGCCGGTCTTCACGTCGACCGCCTTGAAGCGACGATCGAGGTCGCCGACGAAGGCGACGCCGCCGGCCGTCGAGACCACCGACGTCAGAAACGGCGCGCGCTGCTGGAACGACCACAGCGGCTTCAGCGTGTTCACATCGAAGGCGCCAAGCTTGCCGATGTTGCCGTCGCTGTTCGGCATCTCGGAGAAGCGACGGTTCGCCCCACCCGCGCTGCCGCCGCCGGCTTTCTGCTCAATCGCCTGCGCGTTCATCTCCTGACAGCTCTGACTGAGCGGGATGATGAGCGCGTTGGTCGGACGGTTGTAGCTCATCGCCTGCCAGTTGTGTCCGCCCTCGCTGCTCGGACAACTCTGGACCCACTGGCCGACCTCGATCTCATAGAGATCCGCACGGTACTGCGGCTCACCGGTCTTCGGGTTGATGTGATCCCACGCATTCTGGAACACCGTCTCCACGTGACCGACGTACTTGCCGGTCTTGCGATCGAGCTTCCACAGGATCCCGTCCTTGCCGACGGTGAACAGGTATTTCTGGTTGTTGGAATCCACGAGCACGCGTTCGAACACGACGTCGAGATCGAGCGCCTCGCCGGGCGCGTGCTGGAAATACCAGGCGAGCTTGCCGGTATCCGCATTGAGCGCCACCGTCGAACTGGTGAAGAGTCCCTTGTCGGTTCCCTTCATTCCACGGCTGACCGGCATCCACGGCTTGGCCTGCGCCGTGCCCCAGAACGTCAGATTGAGCTCGGGATCGTAGCTGCCGGTGATCCACGTCTCGCCGCCGGCGCGGAACAGATTCGTGAGGCTGCCCCAGGTGTCGCCGCCTTCCTCGCCTTCGCGGGCGATCGTGCTGAAGCGCCACAGCTGCTTGCCGGTCTGTGCGTCGTAGGCGCTGATGAAGCACTTCTTCTCGGCGTACTGCGAGCAGCCGCCCATCCCCTGGATGATCTTGCCGTTGGCGATGAGCGGACCGCTGGAGCTGCCGTTGCCATCGGGCATTGCCACATCGAATGCAATCGTACCGTTGCGCGCGTTGATCGCGACCAGATGCGCGTTGCTCGTGGCCAGGTACAGCTTGTCGTCGTAGAGCGACATCCCGCGCTGCGCGATGTTGACGCCGAGATTGCGCTGCCAGATCAAGTCGCCGGTCTTGCCATCGAGCGCCTGGACGATGCCGCCGGTGTTGTTCACATAAATGGTGCCGTCGTGCGCGAGCGGCGCCGGCTGATTGGTGCCGCCCTCGTTCATTGGCCACACCCAGGCCAGCTGCAACTGCTCGACGTTGTCCCGCGTGATCTGCGTCAGCGGGCTGAAGTTGTGCGCTGACTGATCGTGTCGAATCATCAGCCAGTCACCCGGCGGCGGGTTGCGCATCATCTCCTCGGTGATGCGCGTGAACGTCTTGACCTCGCCGGTCACCGGCTGGCCCGCAGGCAGTGGCTGTCCCTGAGGGATTGGATTGTCCTGCCCGCCGCGTCCGCCTTGCGCCGCCGCACCGCCACCTGCCGCACCCTGCCGTGCGCCTTGACCGCCACCTGCTTGCGCCTGAGGAGCAGGGCCACCGCGCCCGCCGGCCGCCGCGCCGCCAATCGGAACGTTCGTCGTCGCGGTAAATGGCTGATTGCCTGGTGTGCGCCCGTTCGACTGCAGGATGAACGCGGTGATCGTGAGATAGGTCTCGGCAGGTAATCGGCCGGGACTCTCCGGAGGCATCGTGGTCGAGAGGTACCCATGCAGGTCGCGTGTGGTCCGAGATCCCCACGCGGACATGAACGCCTGACCAGCCAACGCCGGAGGACCACTCAGGTCTGCTCCATGACAACTGGCGCAGTTCGACATATAGGCGGTGCGCCCCGCAACGGCCTGTTCCGCGGTAAACGGCCCGCCGGCCGCGGGCTGCTGCGCGGTGACGAGCGCCGCGGCTCCGGCGACCGCCACTGCCGACGCGAATACGAGCGTGAATCCTCGCACGATGTCTCCTCTTGCTGAATAGTGGGTGGTGGATGGTGGTCACCGGACCAACCACGATTCACGAACGACCAACTACCAATCAGCCAGCGGGGAATTCTACTGGTCTATTTGCCCCCGTCCAAGTGTTCGTCCTCGGGACGAGGAATCCCACGAGCGGACGTCCGCGAAACCGTTTGTGCGGATGTGCCGCGATAATGTCGCGGCACATCGCTTGAAGCGAGGTCCATCATGCGCGAAGCGCTACGGGACGTGCGGTACGCGGTGCGGACGCTGGGACGAACGCCAGGCTTTACGCTGGTTGCGCTGGTGACGCTGGCAGTCGGCATCGGTGCGAGTACGACGATATTCACGGTGGTGAACACGGTCCTGCTGCGACCGTTACCCTTCCCGCGACCGGACGGCCTCATCATGCTTCAGCCGACATCCGGGTCGCGAGTGTCAGCCGCCTATCTGGATGAGTGGCGGCGGCGCAGCCGAACGCTCGCGGACGTGGCCGGGTGGTACGACGTTCGAGCGAACCTGACGGGCCTCGGCGAGCCGGTACACGTGCACGTCGATCGAACGACCACGAATTTCTTCCGCGTGCTCGGATCGAGTCCTCGTCTCGGTCGCACGTTCACCGCGACGACCGACCTTGGGCGCGTCGAAGCCGAAGCGGTCCTCAGTTACAGATTCTGGCAACAGCAGTACGGCAGCGCGCCCGAGGTGGTCGGACAACGAGTCACGGTCGACGGGCAAACCTGCACAGTCATCGGGGTGATGCCGCCGGAGTTCGTCGTGCGGACGAACGAGCTCGCCGAGTCGCGGGCCGACGTCTGGATACCGTTTGCGCTCGCTCCCGGCACTCCGTCTGGGATGGGCGGCGAGCTCAACGTGATCGCGAGGCTCCGTCCGGGCGTCAGCGCCGGGCAGGCGCGCGCGGATCTCAGCGCCATTCACGATCGCCTCGAGCAGCAGGACCCATCGTATAGCCGCGACTGGGGGATCAATGCGATGCCGCTGCTGGACGCGACGGTCAAGGACATTCGACCTGTCCTGCTTCTGCTCTTCGGCGGCGTGGGGCTGTTGCTCCTCATCTCGTGTCTCAACGTCACGAATCTCGTACTGCTCCGCGGCGCACGGCGTGATCAGGAATGGGCGACGCGGCTGGCGCTCGGTGCGACGCGCAGACAGATCGTCAGACAGCTGCTCATCGAGGCCTGCGTGCTTGCGGCCGCGGCCGGCACGATCGCCCTCCTCGTGTCGGCGTGGGCCGTCAAAGGACTCATCGCGGCTGTGCCCGATGGTCTCGAACTGCCACGGGCTCGGATGGTGGGCGCCGACGCTCGCGTGGTGCTCTTTGCTCTGGTCATCACCGTCACGTTTGCGGTGGTGTGCGGACTCGTGTCCTCGCTCACCGCGATCCGGTTCGGGTCGCGCCGGACGATCGGCACGCGGGACGCCGCGCGCCTTGCCGGGTGGGGCGGCGTCGCGAACACCCTCATCGTGTCGGAGGTAGCCGTCTCGCTCGTGCTCGCCGCGGGTGCCGCCCTCCTCGCACGCAGCGTCTGGTCTCTCACTCAGGTCGACCCTGGCTTTCGCTCGGAACGGGTCGTGACCTTGCGGACAACCCTGCCCGCGGACAAGTACGCCAGCGACGACCGCGTCCGTACATTCGGCCAGGCGCTGATGAACCGGATCGAAGGATTGCCCGGAGTCCGAGCGGCGGGGATGGTGAACTACCTGCCGATGAGCGCCTTCGGTGCCGGGATCATGTTCGACATCGAGGGCCGACCCGCAGCGCGAATCGAGGATCAGAAGTTTTCGTGGAGCACGGTCATCGGCGGCCGGTTCTTCGACGCGATGGGCATTCCGATTGTGCGTGGTCGCGTTCCTGGCAATGACGATTGGACGATGACGAGACCGGTGGTCGTGATCGACGAGAAGTTGGCGGGCCAGTACTGGGCAAACGCCGATCCGGTCGGCTCACATATCAGCGCGGAGCTGAATGGGAAGACCGTCATCGCCGAAATCATCGGAGTCGTCGGCAGCGTACGGTGGCAGACGACGTCGCAGCCTCCTCCGGCGATGATCTACTGGTGGTTTGCGTCGCTGCCGGCGCGCGACCTCTCGATTGTGGTCCGCGCAACCGGGAACGCGTCCGCACTGATTGGACCGATCAGGTCGCAAGTGAGCATCGCCGACCCGGATCAGCCGGTGAGCGACGTGCGTGCCATGGATGCCATCGTCGAAGCGGATCTCGCGCGGCCCCGATTTACCCTGCTGCTCCTTGGCACGTTCGCGGCAGCGGCCTTGATGTTGACGGCCGTCGGCCTGTATGGCCTCATCGCCTTCGCGGTGAACCAGCGCCGCCCGGAAATCGGAGTCCGGCTCGCACTCGGCGCGCAGGTCAGCGATGTCGTGGTCATGTTCCTGCGCCGTGGCGCAGTGCTCGTCACCGTCGGTGTCATCGCCGGGCTGATGGGCGAAGTGGTGGTGGAGCGTTTCGTCGCGCGTCTGCTCTACGGTGTTCGCGCCTCGGATCCGGCTACGTGGTTCGCGGCAGTCGCGCTTGTGGCCGCGATAGCGATGCTCGCGTCGTACCTGCCGGCCCGGCGAGCCAGTCGCATCGACCCGATGATCGCGCTCAAAGCGGACTAGTGCAGTGGCTGCGCCATCGTGTTCTGCGAGTTCGTCGCGCTCGCGTGGCAGTGCGGGACCATATGTCCGGAGGAAAACTCTAGCAAGTGTTTGGTCACACACCGTCGATGGCCGGCGGACGCTGAGGTGCGTGGATCAAACGAGTTTTCCGTAGCGACATATGGTTCCGCGCTGCAGCACGCGACCGTGGCCGCATCGATCATCACGCGACGATCGATGCCGTAGCCGGTCACGAAAACACTCTACCCCGCGGGCACCGGCACTCGCGCCGCGGCCAGAGGCTTGACATCGACCGCGGCGCCTCGCCGCTCGCCGATCTGCTGCCGCCACATCGCATAGTACAGACCCTTCTGCTCGACCAGCTCGTGATGGCGACCGGTCTCGACGATCCGGCCTTGCTCGAGCACGTGGATGCGATCCGCATGCATGACGGTCGAGAGTCGATGCGCGATCAGCACCGTGATCGCGTCGCCTCTGGTCGCGACGTCGCGAATCGTGTCGACGATCCCTTCCTCCGTAATCGAGTCCAGTGACGATGTGGCCTCGTCGAAGACGAGCAGATGCGGACGCCGGAGCAGCGCTCGCGCGATCGAGAGTCGCTGCTTCTCTCCGCCCGAGACCTTCACGCCGCCTTCGCCGATGACGGTGTCGAGGCCCTTGTTGGCACGCGCCAGCAGACTGTCGCAGGCCGCGCGCCGCAGCACGTCGAAGCACTGGTCGTCGGTCGCGTTGGGATTCACGAATAGCAGGTTCTCGCGAATCGTGCCGGAGAAGAGCTGTGTGTCCTGCGTCACGAAGCCGATCCGCTCGCGCAGCTGATCGAGATCGATCTCCGTGCCGGGCACGCCGTTGTAGAGGATTCGCCCCGACTGCGGCTGGTACAGTCCCACCAGCAGCTTCACCAGCGTGGTCTTCCCCGCCCCCGATGGTCCGACGAACGCGATCGTCTCGCCGCGCGCGACGTCGAAGCCGATGTCGGTGACCGCCGGCGAGGTCGCCGACTGGTGCTGGAACGTGACGTGCTCGAATGCGAGCGCCCGCAGGTCGGCGAGCGGGCGTGGATGCATCGGCTTCGGTTCGCGTGGCGTGCGCAGGATGTCCTGGAACACGTTGAGCGACGCTTCGGTCTCGCGATAGATGTTGATGATGTTCCCGAGTTCCTGCAGCGGCCCGAAGATGAAGAACGAGTAGATGAACAGCGACAGGAACTGCCCGACCGTGATCGCCTGCGAGTAAATCAGGTAGAGCATCAGGAACATGATGCTCGTGCGCAGGAAGTTGACGCAGGTCCCCTGAATGAAGCTCAGACTGCGCAGATACTTCACCTTCTTCAGTTCGAGCGTCAAGATCTTGCGCGTGGTCGCGTTCAACCGCTCGATCTCCTGCTGCCCGAGGCCGAGGCTCTTCACCAGCTCGATGTTGCGTAGCGATTCGGTCGTCGATCCCGCCAGCGCCGTCGTTTCCGCGACGATCACTTTCTGAATCTGCTTGATGCGCTTGCTGAGGACCGAGCTGATCACCCCGAGGACCGGAACGGTCAGGAAATAGGCGGGCGCGATCGCCCAGTGCACCGTGAACGCGTAGATCATCACGAAGATGATCCCGACGAGGGACACGAACAGGACGTTGATCGACTGCGTGATCAGCCGCTCGACGTCCGTTCGGACCTTCTGCAGCTTCCCCAGCGTTTCGCCGCTGCGCTGATCCTCGAACACCGAGTACGGCAGTTCGAGCGAGTGCCGGATCCCGTCCGAATAGAGCTGTGCTCCCAGCCGCTGTGTGATGACGTTGATGTAGTAGTCCTGAAAGTTCTTCGCCACCCGCGAGACGAACGCGACGCCGACGGCGGCGCCCAGCAACAGGCTCACGCCGCGGAAGAACTCGCCGGTCGTGTATTCCTGGAACCGGGTCGCATAGCGGTCGATCACATAGCGCAGGATCAGTGGATCGAGGAGCGAAAACGTCTGGTTGATCGCCGCCAGCACCAGTGCGACGCCGACGAGCCACCGATACTGGCGAAGGTATCCGAAAAGCAGCTGCATCCGGCCATTATCCCAGCTGGATGGTGGGTGGTGGGTGGTGGATCGTGGGCTTGTGATTTGGAGTTTGGGATTTGGAGTTTGGGATTTGGGATTTGGGATTTGGGATTTGGGATTTGGGATTTGGGATTTGACACGCGCCTCTCCCCAAGGGAACATCCCCCGAGCGGTCCGTTCCGACCGAGAGGACTCCTAGATGCGACCATCCCGCTGGCGCGTGTACCTCGCGCTGCTGATTCCGGCTCTTGTTCTGCCTTTGACTGGCCGCGCCCAGAAAGGGTCGCCAAACGGCGAATGGCGCGCCTATGGCGCCGAAGAAGGCAGCACGCGCTACTCCCCGCTCGATCAGATCAACCGCGACACGGTCAAGACGCTGCAGGTTGCCTGGAGCTGGAAATTCGACAACTTCGGCACGATCCAGGAAACGAACACGAGCGAGACGACGCCGATCATGGTCAATGGCGTCCTGTACTTCACTGCCGGCCAGAAACGCAGCGTCATCGCCGCCAACGCGGGGACGGGTGAAACCCTGTGGACGTGGCGGCCGAACGAAGGTGAACGGTTCGACCGCGCGCCGCGCAAGGTGCATCGCGGCGTGTCGTATTGGAGCGACGGCCGCGACTCGCGCATCCTCGTCGTGACTCCAGGCTTCCAGCTCGTGGCGCTCGATGCCAACACGGGCATCCCCGTTCCGACGTTTGGCGACAGCGGAACGGTCGATCTGTTCAAACAGCTCGACAACGATCTCGGAATCGATCCGCTCGGCAAGATCGGCAACAGCTCGCCGCCCGTCATCGTCGGCGACACGGTGGTCGTCGGACCCGCGTTGCTCGTCGGGGTCCGCACGAACAAATCGAACGTGCGTGCCGATGTCATGGGGTTCAACGTGCGCACCGGGCGGAAGGCCTGGACGTTCCACACGATCCCGCGCAAGGGTGAGCCCGGATACGAGACGTGGGAAAACGGGTCGGCCGACTACACGGGGAATGCCGGTGTATGGGGACCGTTCTCCGCGGATCCGCAACTCGGCCTCGTCTACCTGACCGTCGAAGCGCCGACCAATGACGTCTACGGCGGCCATCGCCATGGCAACAACCTCTATTCGAATTCCGTCGTCGCGGTCGACGCCAAGACCGGCAAGAAGGTTTGGCACCAGCAGCTCGTGCATCACGACATCTGGGACTACGACGTTCCCGCGCATCCGATCCTGATCGACATCACCGTCGACGGTCGCCCGGTGAAAGCGCTCGTACAGCTCACCAAGCAGGCGTTCGCGTACGTGTTCGATCGTACCAACGGGAAGCCGGTCTGGCCGATGCCGGAAACGCCGGTCCCGCAGAGCGACGTCCCTGGAGAGAAGACGTCGGCGACGCAGCCGATCCCGTCGAAGCCACCCGCATTCGACCGTCAGGGCATCGGGCCGGACGATCTGATCGACTTCACGCCAGCGCTCAAGGCCGAAGCGCTCAAGGCGATCGAGGGCTATCGGCTCGGTCCCGTCTATACGCCCGGCTCGCTCCTGGCGAATGGCGGCAAAGGCACCATCATCGTTCCGGGCTACGGCGGCGGCGCGAACTGGTACTCGGGAGCGGCGGATCCCGAAACTGGATTCGTCTACGTCGGATCGATCACGGCGCCGAACGTGATCGGCCTGAACAAAAACGACCCAGCGAATTCGAGAGTGGACTCGGATTACACGATGGGCGGCGTGCTGCCGCGCATTCAGAACCTGCCGCTGATCAAGCCGCCGTATGGGCGCATCACCGCCTACAACATGAATCGCGGCGAGATCGCGTGGCAGATCCCCAACGGCGACACGCCGCCGAACATCAAGAACAATCCAGCGCTGCAGGGCGTGACTATCCCGAAGACCGGCAGCCCGTCGCAGGCGTTGCTGCTGGTCACCAAGACGCTGCTCTTCGCCGGTGAAGGGCCAGCAGGACAGCCGGTGTTCCATGCGTACGACAAGGCGACAGGCGCGGAGATCTGGCAGGCGCCGCTGCCAGGACCGCAGACCAGCCTGCCGATGACCTACATGCACCAGGGCCGACAGTTCATCCTGTTTGCCGTGAGAGGCAGCGCCCAGCCCGGAGCGCAGACGGGCGCACAGCTCGTGGCCTTTGCCATGCCGCAGCAACAGCAGCCGCGCACAACCGGGCGCGGTGGCGGTGAGGGAGATGCTCGATGATCGCGCCAGAACGGAGACAAGCCATGACTACGCGTCGTGACGTATTGAGAGGATCGCTCGCCCTTGCCGGACTCGCCGCGCTTGGTCTGCCGGAGTGGATGATGCCGGTGCTGGCGCAGGGGGAAACGGTGGTGCCGTTCACCGATCTTCCGGCCAACGCCAACTTCAATCCGACGCCGGTCAACCGGCAGCTCGACATCAGGACGATCAGCGGCCCGTTCACGCCGAAGGATCAGTTCTTCACCACGCAGCACTACGGTCACCCCGACGTCGATCCGGCCACGTTCAAGTTGAAGGTGACCGGACTGGTCGAGCGACCGACCGCGCTGTCGCTGGACGAGTTGAAGAAGATGGGGAGCACGGAGCTCATCGCGGGATTCGAGTGCTCCGGCAATCGGCGCCCGCTGCAGGGTCTCTCGAGCAACGGCAAGTGGACCGGCCTGCCGCTGAAGAAAGTGCTCGACCGGGCCGGCGTCAAGCCGGAGGCGCGCGAGTTCGTCTTCTTCGGCGCCGATCATGGCAAGGAGGAAGTCGAATTCCGAACCAACAAGTTCGAGGTCGAGCAGCAGTTCGGCCGCGCGTTGTCGCGGGAGAAAGCGCTGTCGGGAGATCCATTCCTCGCATATGCGCTCAACGGCGAGCCGCTGACGAAACATCAAGGCGCTCCGCTGCGCCTGCTCGTCCCAGGGTGGTACGGCGTCTCCAACGTCAAGTTCCTCTCCGAGATTCATCTCCAGGCCGACGACTATCTGGGCAAGTTCCAGGCGCGCTGGTACCGCACGTTGTACGGCGAGAAGGTCGAAGGCGGCGAGACCAGGTGGGTCGAACGGGCCGTCACGCACATGCAGCTCAAGTCGTACATCGCGCGCGTGACGAAGGAAGGCGATCGGCACAAGGTGCTCGGCGTCATCCTCAACGACGGCACGCCGATCAAATCAGTCGAGGTGAAGGTCGACGAGGGCGCGTGGCAACCAGCGACGATCGATCCCGCGACCAACAGCAAGTACTCCTGGAAGCTGTTCACCTATAGCTGGACGGGCGCAACGCCGGGCGAGCACACGCTCGTGTCGCGCGTCACCGACGTCACCGGTAAAGTTCAGCCGACGGCTGAAGAGCTGGAGAACAAAAAGACCTTCCTCGAGGACAACTCGCAGCATCCTCGCAAGGTTATGATCGCGTAACGCGGACCACAGGCCCCCGCCGTTCGGTCCGCGCCGCATTCACAGATAGGGTTCGGACACTGGAGTTCGCCATGAAGAAGCAGTTATCGGTTGTCCTGGTTGCCGCTGCGCTGCTCTTCCCCACCGTGGCACTGGCGCATCACGGGTGGGGCGGCAACGACGACAAGGAGTTCGAGTTGACCGGCACGGTCGCCAAGGCCGTCAGCCTCGCCGGTCCGCACGCGACGATGCAGATCAAGACGTCGGACGGGAAGCTATGGGATCTGACGCTGGCGCCGGGGCCGCGCACCGAAAGTGCGGGCCTGAAAGAAGGGATCATCCCGGTCGGCGCCACCGTCACCGCGCACGGCCATCGCAACAAGGACGCGCAGAAGTTCGAGATGAAGACCGAGCGCGTGACGTGGAACGGCAAGACCTTCAACGTCTATCCGGACAGAGACTGACTTTCCACCATCGACCGTTGGGGCCGCCTTCAGGCGGCCCAACTCCGTGCTCCCTCTTCTCGCCTGGCTCGAAGCCTCCCCCGTCGGCCACTTGATGCGCGAGCACGGGGTATGGACCTACGGCCTCGTCAACCTCTCGCACATCCTCGGCGTCTCGTCCCTCTTCGGCTCGGTACTGATTCTCGATCTTCGGCTGCTCGGATTGTGGCATCGCGTGCCGATCGCCATGATCCGCAGCGTCGCGGTGCCGGTCGCGAAGACCGGCTTCACGTTCGCCGCGATCACGGGTGTCGGCCTGCTCGCGACGAAGGCGACCGAGTATTTCGGCAATCCGTTCCTGCTGATCAAATTTCCGGCGATTGCGATCGCGCTGGTGAACGTCGCGATCGTGAATCGCTCGCCGGCCTGGCAGGCGCTCTCGTATCGCGAGCCGTCGCAGGCGGAAGAGCGTCAGCTCACCATCATGGGCGGCGTGTCGCTCGTGTCGTGGCTCACAGCGATCACTGCGGGGAGGATGATCGGTTATTGGTGAAGCGCAGGATTCAGGAATCGGGAATCGGGATTCAGGGCTGGGCCTGGAATCAGCCTGGACAATTCAGGCGCAAGTCACGCTGAATCCCAACGCCTGATCCCTAGCCCAGCCCTGATTCCAGAAACCTGATACCTGATTCCTTCCCTATCGCGGATTGGTATGGTGCGAGCCGTCCACGATGTGCTCGAGATCGCGATCCTCGCAGCGCGCCGGCTCCTCCATCTCGCGGTCGGTGATCCACAGCGTCTGCGGTGGCAGCGTCCACGCCTCGGCGAGCACCGCGGGATCCTGCGCAGTGGCCTGATACTGGATCGTGTCGCCGACGCGGCGCAGCCGTTCGATCACTTTCAAATCCTTCGAGTGGAACGCGCCGTTGTCGGTGAGCCACGTCTCCTCGTTGAAGTTCGTCGTTTCGACGACGAGCGTGTCCCCTTCCCATCTCGCCACAGCGTCGCCCAGATAGCTCGGTGGCACGTTGCGATGGGGACGGCCATCGGTCGGCACGATCCGGAAGAACCCGCCGCTCACGTCGTCGTACATGAAGACGACTTCCCGGGTGTTCTGCATGATCTTCTGTGGCGGACCGATGCGCGGCACACCGGGCGCCTGACACTTGAGAACGGTGTCCGTGTCCACCTGGCGCTCGTTGAGGTCTTTGACCTTCGCGGCGAACTGCGGCTTGTACTTCGGAAACGGCGTCGGAGGTGGACCGCCGGCGCGAGCGCCGCCGGCACCAGGTTCCGGGGGGCACCCGATGATGCACACCGAGCCGTTCGCGAGTTTGCGCGGCTGCACGAACTCGATCCCGCCCAGGTGATCCCACGTCCCATTCAGGTCCGCATGCTCGCCGAGGCGCGGCGTCGCTTTCGACGCCAGCTGATTCAGCCGATCGGGTGTCATACGCGGCGCCTGAGCCGCGACGCCCGTAGCAGCGACAGCGAAGACCACAGCGAGCAGGGTGGCGGCGGCGTCCAGGCCGCACACAGTCACGATCGCACAACGCAACACGCGGCACATGTGTGGCCTCCTATTCGCCGGCGAGCAGGAAGAAGTGTCCGTCCGCATAGGTGATTTTCGAGATCCAGCCGAGATGCTTGGTGCCGTCACGCGCCGGAACCGCGTTGATCGTCACCGTCTCACCGGGGGCGCCGGTCAACGTCTCCTTCGACAGGCCGGCCTTGCGCATCATCGCGGTCGGCAGCGACGACAGCGCCCACGTTGTGACCGACCCGTCCGGCTCCTTCACGTCCAGGTAGATGTAGACGTGCGGGTTCATCCAGTCGACTTTCGACACGACGCCCTTGAGCACGATCGGCTTCGAGCTGTCGAACTGGCCCGACACCGAGTGATGCGACCATAACGGCGAGGTGAGCGCCAGCATCAACGTCATGGCCGAGAGTATTCCCAAGCGCACGCGCATCGAATCCTCCTTCGGACAACTCCCAACTCCCTCACGCGGGATCCAACTCCCAACTTCCAAGCCTGCCCAGAGGTTTGGGCGGTGGAATGTGCCAGTTGGGAGTTGAGGGCGGCGTTCCGGTCGCATCGTAGGTCCGCCGAGCGGCAGCGTCAAGCGTGCCGAGGGGTTAAGCTAGGGTCATGAATCGTGATGCGGCGCGGACATTTACGGTCCGCGAATTGGCGGTTGTGCTGATTGCTGTGACCGCATTTGCATGGCCGATCGTCGCGCAGGAACAGCCGCAGGGCGGCGCGACACCAGGGGTCCAGGTTGGCGTGCCAACGGGTGGTCGCGGAGGCGCGCAAGGTGGCGGTCCGGGCCGCGGCCGTCGCGGCGGTGGACCATCGAAGCCGGCCCCGCGCGGCGCGGACGGCAGGGTGCTGCTCGGCGGCGCGACGATGAAGGACAAAGGTGTGTGGCTGCCGGCCGGCGTCGTCACGACGTCATTCACGCCGGCGGAGGGCATTCCGTTTCAACCATGGTCGAAGGGGCTGTACGCCGATCGCCAGACGCATCGCCTCGAGCCGCACGCGCGATGCAAGGCATCCGGGGCGGTGCGTCAGATGCAGACGCCGTATGGTGTGGAGTTCGTCGAGATCGCGGAACTTCAGCGCATGTACATCTTCGACATCGGCGGCCCGCACACCTGGCGCGAGATCTATATGGACGGCCGGTCGCACCCCAAGACCGTGACGCCCAGCTATTACGGTCATTCGATTGGCTGGTGGGAGGGCGACACGCTCGTCGTCGACACCGTCGGCTACAACGAAGACTTCTGGTTCGATCGTGGCGGCACGCCGCACACCGAGAAGCTCCACACGCTCGAGCGGTTCACCCGCACCAACTACGACACGATCGATTACCAGGTCACGATCGAGGATCCTTCCACGTACACCGCACCGTTCACCGGTCGCTTCAACATGCGATGGGAAGAAGGAACCGAGCTGTTCGAGTACGTCTGCCAGGAACAGAACTACGCCGGCACGCTCATGGTCGGCGCGTCGGTCTCCGAGGGCACGGTTGATCGCAGCAGTCCGTTCGTTCCGTAGCTGCTTCGCTGGTCGATGCAACGCTCCGCTTCGCCTGTCGGTGCGGTTTCCCGAAGATGCGGCGCGGACCTTTATGGTCCGCGAAAGGGTCTCAATGATGTCGATGACGTCGGCAGCACCGCGCACGATTGATGAGTACATCGCCGCGTTCCCGCCGAAGGTCCGTACGATCCTCAAGAAGATCCGCGCAACGGTGAGGGCCGCTGGCCCGGACGCGGAGGAAGTCATCAGCTACCGGATGCCCGCGTTCAAGCAGGGTGGCATCCTGATCTACTTCGCCGCATTCAAGGAGCACATCGGCGTGTTCCCTCCCGTGTCGGGCGATACACGGCTCGAGAAAGCGCTCGCGCGCTATGCGGGGCCGAAGGGTAATCTGAAGTTCCCGCTCGACGAACCGATGCCTTACGACCTCATTCGCAGGATCGTGATGCTCAGAGTGAAGCAGAACGCCGCCAAGGCGGCCCGCCGTCCTGCGCGTTCGCAGCGCTGACCTCCTGACAACCAATCCGTCGGTCACTCGCGACGTGCGCGACGAGAGCCGTGCGGCTTGCCTGCGTGTTACCGTATTACCGCTCGGTCAGCCCGCGATCATTTCACCGACAGCGAAGCGAGCCTTGCACCAAGCCGCGAAGCGGCCATTGCACCAACAGCGAAGCGCGCATTGCACCGACGAGCGAAGTGAGCCTCGCACCGACCAGCGAAGTGAGTCATGGATACCGCGGCGATCAGCTACCGCGTAGCTGACTTCCTGAAGAAATATCCTCCGTTTCAGGCGATGGAGGATGCCGACCTGCTCGCGCTGGCAGGGCATGGGCGCGTCAGGTTTCACGAGCGGCACGAGCACATCCTATCGCAGGGAGAAGCGCACAAGCATTTCGTCTTCGTCATTCAGCAGGGCGTCGTGTCGTTGTGGGACGAGGTGCACGGCGAGTTCGAGTTGCGCGACGTGCGCGGTGCCGGCGACCTGCTCGGCGTCGAACGGTTCAATGGGGCGCCCGTCAGCCTCTATTCCGCACGAGCCGCCACCGACGTCGTCATCTATGCGTTTCCCTTCGAGCACGTCGCGGCGTTGCTCGACGCGTATCCGGATGCGAAGCAGTTCGTGTCCACCTACAGCACCGTCACCCTCGATTACCAGGCGGCAGATGAACGGCGGCGACCGGAGGACGTGTTCCTCCACGACGTCGTGAAAGCGAAGCGACTGGTCACCTGCGCTCCGCAGGACACAATTCGCGACGCTGCGCAGTCCATGCGTACGCATGGTGTCGACGCGCTCGCGGTAATCGATGTCGATCGTCGCCCGTGTGGTGTGCTGACTTCGGCCGATCTGGTCGCCTGGATCGCAGACGGTCAGTTCAATGCCGACCACACTGTCGCGACGATTCTGAACGGATCGCCGGTGGCGCTGTCCGCCGATGCATCGGTCGTCGACGGGGTCCTGACGATCGGCGTGGCTGGAGCGCCGGCAGTGGCGATCACGGCCGATGGGACATCGGGCAGCGAGCTGCACGCGCTCGTGACGGCTGCGGACCTGGCATTGGTCTTCGGCGATCAGCCCGTCTCGATTCTGCGCGAGGTGCATCGCGCATCGAACACGTCCGAGCTTCGCGCGCTCAATCATCGCGCGCGCGCGTTCGCGCTCGAGTACTTGACGAGCGCGCGTTCGGTCGACTGGCTGGCGCAATTTACGACGCTGGTCGATCACGCGATCGTGAACCGCGTCATCGCCCACGCTGGCGTCCACGAACCCGAGGGGTCGTGCTGGGCATTCTGCGGATCGGCAGGACGCGGCGAGTCGCTGACGAGAGCGATGCCAGCGCTGATCGTCATCTCCGCGAGCCCGCGGACCGACTCGATGACGGCCTACCAGCAGGTCGTCGAACTGCTCGGCGAATGCGACTATCTGCCGCTGGCTAACGGGCGATTCGATCCGTCGTTCCACACGGCGAGCATCGACGAGTGGAAAGAGCGGTATCTGGGCTGGGTCGGGAATCCGATCCTCAACCAGATGCACGAGGCGCGCGCCTATTTCGACGTCCGTCCCGTCCACGGCCTGCATTCGCTGTGGCACGAGATCGAAACGGACATTGCCGGCACGGTCGATCGCGAGTTTCTCCAGATCATCGCCAACGACTGCGTGGCACGGCTGCCGCCCTTGACCTTCTTCCAGGATGCCGTCGTCGACGACATGGGCGAACGCAGCGAGTTGTTTCAACTCGATCGCAACGCGCTGACGCCGCTCGTCGACGTCGCTCGTGTGTACGGGATTGCCGCGGGACGGGTGGTTGGCGGGTCGACTCACGAACGCTTCGCGCTGGCGCGGCGCCTGTTGCCGCAGCGTCAGGCGATCTTCCGCGAGGCGGCGGACACCTTCAGCATCGTGCTGTGGCAGCAGGGTCGCATCGGGATCAGGCAGGGCACCAGCGGCGGGGAACTGCCGCCGTCGCTCCTGAGTCGACATGACCGGCAGGTGCTGAAGAGCGGATTCCGCGTCATCCAGCAGCTCATCGAACTGACGGCGAGCTGGGAATGGCTCGATGCGCTGTGATGGACGATCTGCTCGAGCGATATCAACGGTGCTTCACCGCGACCTGGCGCGACGACACACCGATTGATCAGGTTCGTTTCGTCGTGCTCGACTCGGAGACGACCGGACTCAATCCGCGGACCGATCGCATCATCACCATCGGCGCCGTCGCCGTCCATGACGGTGACATCATCCTCGACGATTCGTTCGACGCGCTGCTGCAGATCGAGCGCAACACGTCAGCGGTAACCGTCCACGGCATCACGCGTGACGAATCCCAGGGGGGCATGGATGAACGTCAGGCGCTCGCGCAGTTCCTCGACTATCTTCGCGACGGCGTCATCGTCGGGCATCATATCGGTCACGACATCACGGCGCTGAACGTTGCGTACCAACGACACTGGGGCTTCGAGCTGTCGAATCGCAGTCTCGACACGATGGATTTGACGCTGCATCTCGAGCGCAGCGGCGCGTTCGCCGGCCGCGAGCGCATCCGCGAGTTCACGCTCGACAGCCTGTGCGACATGTTCGGCGTCATCCCCCATGATCGGCACACCGCCGGAGGGGACGCGTTCATCACGGCGCAGGTCTTCCTCCGCCTGTTGCGCCTCGCGTCCAGGCACGGGCGCGCTGAACTCGGCGCCTTATGCGAGGAATTCCCTGTCGAGGACTCAGACATCAGTCGCGTAGACGAAGGACGCGCATGATCAAACTCGATCACCTTACGATTGTCGTCTCCAGCTACACGGTCTCGCGTGACAGCGTCCATGGCAAGTACGAGACGCTCACCGGTCTCGGCGTGCCCTTCGTCCACGAGCCGAAGAACGTTGCGTGGGGCTACGGCGCAGAATTGCTGGATCCCGATGGCTATCGCGTGCTGCTTTGGGATAAACACACGATGCCGGGATACAAGGAGGAATAGCGTATGGAATCGGCCTCAGCACTCATTGACGACAAGATCAAGGAGCTTGGCGACTGGCGCGGGAAGATGCTGGCCAAGGTACGGGACATCATCCGCAAAGCCGACCCCGAGATTGTCGAAGAGTGGAAGTGGGCGAAAGCGACTTCCCCGGGAACGCCCGTCTGGTCCCACGGCGGCATCGTCTGCACTGGAGAGACGTACAAGAACGTCGTCAAGATGACATTTGCCAAGGGAGCTGCGTTGAGGGACCCGTCACGTCTCTTCAACTCCAGTCTCGACGGCAATGTCCGCCGTGCGATCGACATCCACGAGGGTGAGAAGATCGATGAAGCGGCCCTGAAGGATCTCATCCGCGCCGCGGTGGCGCTGAATCTCGAGGGCACGACCAAGCCGAAATCGCGCCGACCGAGCACCAAGCGGGCCGGTCCGAAGTCGTGATCTATTGAAGGGCGAGGATACGAGCGGGATTTTCCCTCGACATCGTGGCGATGTCGCTTTCTGCGATGCCTTTGGCGCGCAGCGCTGACAGGAACGCACCGAAGCCGTCCGGCGGAACCGGATTGTTTGCCTGACCGAGATCTGACGACAGGATGCACGATGCCGGGCCGATGGCACGAATCGTATTGGCGAAGCGCGTAACTCTGGCGTCCGCGTCGTTGTCGCGCATCGAGCCGCCGACGAATTCGATGAAGGCACCGAGGCGCGCGGCCTCCTGCATCTGCTCCACGGTCATCGACACCGGCGTGTTCATCGCATGCGTGACGACCATCGAGCGCACACCCGCTCGACGACCTTCCTCCAGCAGGAGGATCGCCTCCGCCGGCGAGGTGTGCCCCGTCGCCAGCACGAGCCCGTGCTTCGCGATCAGCCCAATCACCGATTTCACCTCCGGCAGCAGCGCGCCGTTCTGCACGACGCGCACGAACGGGCGATTCTCCTTCGAGAAGCGCACCTGGTTCTCGGCATCGAAGGTCGACATCCAGACGATCCGTCCCCATCCGCCGCTGACCTTCGTCATGTGCTCGACGGCGGCCGGGTTCATGCCGCCAACGGTCAGATTGAGATCGATGCCACCGAACACCTGCATGTCCGGCACGACCTTGCGCACGAGGAACGCGATGCCAGCCGTCGACTCGTAGTGATTCTTGAGGACGACCGCCCGCATCCCGCGCGCGTGCGCGAGACGCGCGACTTCGATCGCATCAACCGAACGCGGCCGATCGTCTGGCGTGGTGTGAACATGAATATCGATGGCACCGGCGAGAAGTCGCGCAGCGTCAGAATCGGCTTGTGGCGCGCCGCCACTCGCGGCTACGCCAAGGAGCGCAACCGCAACAGTTGCGGCAAGAAGAACACTGAAAACGGTCGAGAAAAGTCGCCTCGGTAACACGTGGCGCGATTCTACTCCGCTGCATGCGTCGAGTATCCGTCTTCACGTCGCCATCTGATCCGTTTCTAACCTCGATCCTTCCTGTCGCATCGAGCGCATCTCTGCACGCTGACGTTTGAGAACGCAGCCGGCGTCGTTCTCTCCAGTGGCTGGTTTTTCTCCTCCCCCAGAGGCGAGCGCGTGAAAGGAATTTTTCTATGAACGGAAAGAGATCAGAGGGCTCCGGCGATCGGCCGCTTGAGGGGGCAATCGTCGAAGGACACGTCGAACTGAAGGAATTCGATGCCGAAGCAGGCTACCTGCCGTTGCGCGCTTTCGCGTTCGACACTGCGGGACGATTGCTCGGTTCCGGTGACGTCGATGCGAAAGGCGGTTACCGATTTCCTGTCTCGTTGAAACAGCCGGCCGACGTCGACGTGTTCGTCGGGCCCGCCGTGGACGCCGACATCGTGCGTCAGGCCGAACCGCCGGTCACGCGATTCACCGCCAATGACTGGACGCGAACGACATCGGGCTTTCAGTTGAATCCCAAGCTCGTTCTGCCACGCCCGGTCTGGTGGCCATGGCGGCCGATCCGCGTCTGTGTGCGAGGTCGCGTGCGGAAGGATCAAGGGGATCGTCCGCCGTGCCCCGTACCATTCGCGACCGTCGAGGTCTACGACGTCGATCGCGAGGGCTGCTTGTGGCCGATCATCCGGCCGCGAATCCCCGATCTGCTCGATAAGCCGGTGCTGCGGATCCCCGAGCTGGTGAAACGGCCCATTCCCGAACCCGATCCCATCGGGCCGATCGCCAGCATCGGCGGACGTCTCGACCGCGTGGCGCTGAACCCGCAGCCGCTGCCGCCGCGCGAGGCGTTGCAGTTCGGCGCCAATCTCGATCGCGTGGCACTCAATCCTCAGCCGCTGCCGCCACGGGAGCTCACAGCCGCGTCCATGCAGTCGCGGCTCGGAGGAGCGTCTGCCGTCGCATTCGACCCGCAGCCCGATCCTCCCGCCCTCTCTCTCTCACGCGTCGGCGAAGTGAGGACACTTGCGGAAAGCATCGTCTCGCGTCTCGACGCGCTGACCATCACCTCGCGCATTCCGCCATGGCTCATCTGGCCCCGCTGCTTCTACAGCAAGGCGATCGTGTGCACGACGACGACCGACTGCGACGGTCGCTTCCGGTGCTGCTTCTGGTGGTGGCCGTGGCACGTTCGCAACGGTCGTCTCCGCTTCGACTCCCGCCCCGACATCATCGTCAAGGTGACGCAGGTAATCGGCGGGTCATCACGAGTCATCTACCTGGATCCGTACACGAGCACGAGATGGGACTCGTGGGGCGCCTACATCGATCTGTTGCTCGACGATGAGGACATCCTGTGCGGCACCGGGTGCACGCCGACACCACAGGGCCCGACGACGTTCTTCGTTCGCGTGGGCAACGACGAGGTCTACAAGATCAATCAGGGGTCGGGGCTGTTCGATGAGACGCCGTTCGGTGGCGCCTACAGCAACATGGCGTACGGCAGCGGTCTGAACATCCACGCGGTGTTCGGCGATGCGCTGTCGGCCGCCGCGCCGCAGTTCTACTACCGGTTGTCGGTGGCCGGCCCCACGACCGGAGGAGCGTTCAAGGACATCAAAGCCAACCTCACCGACACGCGCGTCAACAAGGTCACGCTGTTCAGCGAGGACCATCCTCTTGGTCCATTCACGATCGGTTCGACACCCAACCTGTACGAGGTTCGCAACACCGCCGACTACCACTGGTACAACCAGGATTGGGTCGGGACGTGGTACACGTCGTTCGCGGGAGACCTCGATACCTACGTCGAGGACGAGGGACTGTATACGTTGCGGCTCGAGATCTTCGACGCCACAGGCACGAAGCTGACGTCGGCGACGATCGACTACCGTGACGGAACAGTGGCACCTCCTGCGGTGCTGCCGGCGATGGTGGACAGCTGCGACCTGGTGATCCAGATCGACAACAAGCCGCCGAAGGCGTCGCTGGCCTTCCCCGCCGTCGTCAATGAGTGCGGCGTCGTACCGGTCGCGTCCACGCCATTCGACTTCCACGCTCTCGTGAGCCAGGAGAACGGGCGCTTGCACTCCTGGGGCCTGGGCTACGTGAAGGGGCTGGGCATCGGCAGTGGCTCGCTCGGGGGCGCCACCTTCAACAGTGGTCTCGCCGTTCCGATCAACCAGGTCGTATCGAGCGCGCCGATGACGGCGGGGCTCACGGGTACCTGCGCCTTCGCGCTCACGATCGGCGCGTGGGCGCACATCCGCAATGGGTACGGCTTGATCTACCACGTCTCGGTGCCGTACGCGCTGGCTGTGGAGAAGTGCAGCTGATGTCGTCGTCGGTCGCCCTGGTCGTCGGAATCCTCGGCGTGTGGCGGATCACACATCTGCTGTCCGCCGAGAACGGCCCGGGCGATCTGTTCCTGAGGCTGCGCCTGTTCTTCGGGCGCAGCCTCGTCGGCCAGGCAATCGAGTGTTTCGATTGTCTGAGCCTCTGGGTCGCGATTCCGTTTGCGCTCGCGCTCGGCGCGAGTTGGCTCGATCGGTTGCTCTGGTGGCCGGCGTTATCGGGCGGTGCGATGGTGATCCATCGCGCCGTCTCGCGCGCGATGCCAGATCCGGTCGCGCTCTACGTTGAAGATCTACCCCAGCCAAGGGGCTCTGTCCCTTGATATTTGCGCGGAGCCCCTCGGCTGGGTGCCACTATCTTCTGCCGCGCTGCGCGCGACTAGGACCGCTACGCGAGTCACATGAGAACAACTCTGGCGCAACGAGCCGCATAGCGGTCCAAGGAGACGAGCAATGTGCAATTGCGGCAAAGGGCCGAGCAGTCTTCCAGCAAATACGACGACCGCGGGACCAGTGAAGGCGACGGCGCGGCCCGCGATGCCAACACGACCGTTGCTGTTCGAATACACCGGTAACACCGGGCTGACCGTGTTCGGACCAGTGACGCGGACGCGTTACCGTTTCCCCCATCCGGGAGCCCGCGCACGGGTCGACGCCCGGGATGCGGCGTCGTTCTCCAGCGTGCCACACGTCAGACGGATTGCCACCGAATAGGTCGAGTCGACCAGCCTCAGCAGGCTTTCAACCGACGCCCAGTGGAGCGATAATTCTGCGCCGGGCAGGATCCCGAGTCGTGGACTCACACGTCCACGCCTCGTCATATCGCGCTGCTGAGGAGAATCGACAGATGGCCAAGTCCAGAAAGGAACGTCGTCAAGACGTTCCGGCAAACACTGAACGGGCGGTCAATCGGCGTGGGTTTCTGAAAGGCGCCGCGACTGCGGCCGCTGGTGCCGCGGCCCTGGCCACACCTGTGGTGACCGATGCCGAAGCCGCGCAGCGCGGCGGCGGTGAAGGCAACGCGCAGGCTCCGCCGCCAACCGCCGAGCAGGTCAATCGCGACGCGGGCAACGTCCGTCCCGCGACCGCGCACCCCGGTGGCCGCGCAGTCAAGCGCCCGGGCTCCGACCTGATGGTGCAGGTCCTGCGAGACCTCGGCGTCGAATACGTCGCCGCGAATCCGGGATCGAGCTTCGAGGGGCTTCAGGAGTCGGTCCTCAACTACGGCGCTCCGCCCAACAAGATGCCGGAGTGGATCACGGCGCTGCACGAAGAGTCCGCCGTGACGATGGCGCATGGGTACGGGAAGGCCACGGGCAAGCCGATGTGCGCAATGCTCCACGGCACGATCGGCGTGCAGCACGCGGCGATGTCGATCTACCAGGCGTATTACGACCGCACGCCGGTGCTGATGATCGCCGGTCGCGACCTCGGATTCATCGCCGCGCACAGCGCCAACGACATGGCGGGCATGGTGCGCAGTTTCACCAAGTGGGACGCGCAGCCGAAGACCGTCGAAGAATCGCTCGTCGCGATTCAGCGCGCGTACAACGAAGCGATCACGCCGCCCTGCGGGCCGACGCTCGTGATCGTCGACATCGATCTGCAGAAGGAAGAAGCCGCCGACTTGAAGATCCCGGCGTACAAGGCGCCGAAGTTCACGGGGATCGACTCGTCGCAGGCGCGCGAGATCGCCAAGGGTCTGCTCGACGCACAGAACCCGCGCATTGCGGTGGGCCGTCTGCGTACGCCCGAGGGCGTGAAGCTGGCGGTGCAGCTCGCCGAGCTCGTGGGCGCGAGCACGAGCACCGCTGCGACGCAGGGACCAATGAGCTTCCCGCAGCGTCATCCGCTCTCCGGCCCAGGCGCGAACACGACCTACGACTACATGCTCGGTCTCGAGGCACCAGCGGCTCACGTCGCGCTGATCGGTCCCAGTCTCTCGACGTTGCTCAGTCGCGACGTGACGAACATCGGGTTCGGTGGCATCGCGCCGGGCGTGTCGCGCGCAGGTGGTGGCGGGCGTGGCGGCAACGCGCCGCGAGGCCGAACGGTCGATGTCGATGCCGAGGCCAGCCTGCCGGCGATCCTCGACGAGGTCCGCAAGCAGATGTCGCCGGACAAGCAACGCGTCATTGCCGAGCGCACGGCGAAGCACACCGAAGCGAATCGTCAGGCGCGGCTGCAGGAGCTGGAGCGCGCGTTCGAACAGAAGCGCGCGGGGTGGGATGCGAGCCCGATCAGCACGGCCCGCGTGTACGCGGAGCTGTGGCCGGCGATCATGAACGAGGACTGGGTCCTCGCATCGCCGAGCAACTTCTCCGGCAATCACAACGTCGCGTTTTGGGATCACAACAAGCCGTACAGCTATCTGGGCGGTCAGGGCGCGGGCGGCATGGGCTACGGCGCGCCGGCGTGCACGGGTGCCGCGCTCGCCGCGAAGAGTCGCGGGCAGATCGTCGTCAACGTGCAGACCGATGGTGACCTGAACTATGCGCCCGGCGTGCTGTGGACCGCCCAGCATCACGAACTGCCGATGCTCACGGTCATGCACAACAACCGCGCCTGGCATCAGGAGCTGATGTTCGTCGAATACATGTGCGGCGTGCGCGGCCGCGGCGGCGAGCGAGGACACATCGGTACCACGCTCCGCGATCCGTACATCGACTACCGAATGATGGCTGCCGGGTATGGCATGGCGGGCGAAGGACCGATCTCGGATCCGACCAAGCTCGCGGCGGCATTCAAGCGCGGCGTGACGTCGGTCAAGCGCGGCCAGCCGTACATGATTGATGTGATCACCCAACCGCGGTAACCGAGCGGGCCACCTGAAGGTGGCCCCTACGACTGCAATGGGCCGCCTAAAGGCGGTCCCACGATCCAAGAATCGTAGGGCGCCTTTTACGCGGACCGGGGACACCAACCTTCGATCGTAGGGTCCGCCTTCAGGCGGACCTAGAGAGTCCGTAGTCGGTGGGTCCGCCATCAGGCGGACCCGGGAAGTCCGCATTCGTAGGGTCCCTTCAGGCGGACCCGGGAAGTCCGCATTCGTAGGGTCCGCCTTCAGGCGGACCTGGGGAGCCGGCACGTGAAGATCACTCTGGCCTTCGGATTGGCAATAGCACTCGCGGCGTTGTCCGCGACTATTCACGCCCAGGCTCCGGCCGGCGGCGGGGCACAGGGTCGCGGCGCGGGACGAGGAACCGCGGGACCGGCACCCGCGACGGTGAAGGCGCTGACGAGCCCGGTCACTGGCAACGCCGTCAACGGCAAGAAGCTGTACGTCGACTACGCCTGCTACTCGTGCCACGGCTACAACGGCGAAACAGGCGCGCGGCCGTTCGTGCCGAACTGGCCGGCGAATCTCGCGACCGAGGCGAGCTTCATGGCTTTCCTGCGCGGCCGAGCGAACCTCGCGCCGGTGCAGCCATCGACCAGCATGCCGAACTACGCGGCCGAGACGCTCACCGACGCGCAAGCCAAGGACATCTACGCCTACATCCGGTCGTTCAAGACCAACGCGCCACCAGCCGACCAGATCGCGACCTTCAAGCAGATCCTGGCGGGAGCACAGAAACCGTACAAACCCTAGACGACCTGCACGGCCACCTCGTGGACGGCGTTGTTGCCGTAGCCCAGGTGATTCCATTCCGCTCGATCGGGTTGTGTGCGATTGGCGAGGTCGGTGGCACGTGCGCGCAGCGTCACCGCTCCTCGCCGATCGAGGCGCGTAATCAGTTCCCACCACTGCCAGCTGTGACGCTTGCGCTCGCCGAGCAATCGTGCTTCCCGCCACCCGCCACCCTCGACGTCCACTTCGACACGCGCGATAGGCGCGGCACCGGACCACGCGACACCGCGGATCGCGATCTCACCGCACGTCACGTCCTGATTCGGTGCCGGTTCGGTGATGAGTGAGCGAACCCGCTGCAGGCTCACTGGCTCGCGCACCGTCCCTCCATCGCGCTGCCATTCGTAGCAGTACCGATCGAACTGGTAGTACCCCGCGAACGGATGCTCGATCAGCTCGATCTCCGTCAGCCATTTCACCGAGGCCACGGCATACCAGCTTGGTACGATGACCCGCAGTGGCGCGCCATGGTGAATCGGCAGCGGTTCTCCGTTCATCGCATACGCCAGCAGCGCATCGGATTCGCGCGCGGCATCGAGCGGCAGACTGCGCTCGAACAGAATGCGCTCGGTGCGACCATCGACCATTCCACCATCCGCGCCGCGGAAGAGCACCTCGCGCGCGTTCGCCTTGACGCCGCATCGATCGAGAATCTCCACCAGCGGCACACCGGTCCACTCGGCGGTACTGACCGCGCCCATGTCCCACTTCTCTCCCGCGATCGGCGGGTCGAACTTCGTCCGCCCGTTGCCAGCGCACTCGAGCGTGACGACGAGACTCTTTGTCGGAAGCTGCCGGAGATCGGCGAGGCTGAGGCGCAGTGGACGTTCCGCGAGCCCGCCGACGGCGAGCTGAAACGTCGCCGGATCGAGCGCTGGAATCTGGAAGTGATTGCGCACGTAGAAGCGTGCGTTCGGCATGACCGCACCGCCGACCAGCGCCGGAAGTGACGTCTCGCAATTCAGCGGATGCGCACGGTGAACCACCAGGCCCGCCTCGATGGCATCTTGACACGCTTCTTCCGGGTCAACCGCCGGCCCGAAATCGTTCGCCGGCAGCGGCGCCGCACATCCGCCGCTGGCAACGACGCGCGCACACGTCGAGGCCGGAAACACGTCGATGCTCCCAGCCTGCAGAAACGGTCGCATGAACTCCCGCAGTCGCTGCTCGTCGTCTGCTTCCGCAATGATGAGGAGCGTGTGTTCGCCCTGCACCACCGCTTCGCCCTGAATTCGGATCCCGTGCTGGCGCACGTTCGGGCGACTCAGATAATTCAGGAGCGCGGCGCCGAGATACGGATCCTGTGCCGGGCAACGCTCCGGCGCATGCTGGTGACGAACGACGAAAAGGCCCATGTGGTGTCTCCTGGGTAGCTAGGTCGCTAGGTAGCTAGGTAGATAGGAGCTAGGTAGCTGGGTCATGGCCTTGAGTCGTGCGACCAGACACGTGTTTTGACCCAGCTACCCAACAACTCAGCCACCCAGCTACCTATTTCCAGCTCGCGATCGCCTTCCCTTGCGGCGAGCCGGGCCCGAACTGGAACATCTCGATGCGGATGCCGTTCGGGTCGGTCGCATTCGCGACCGATGAATCATCCGGACGCACGCGCGGGTCCTCGACCTTCACGCCGCGCTGCTTGAGTGCGTCGACGACCGCGCGCAGGTTCTCCACGTGCAGACCGAAGTGGTTGAGGCCGGCAGGTCGATTCGCGTTGACCGTCTGCAGCTCGATGAACGTGTTGCGGCTCGCCTGCACGTAGGCCAGCTGCGGCTGACCCTGGTCGTTGCGGACGGTGAACGCCTCGCGGAATCCCATCTTCTGTGTGTAGAAGGCGAACGCCTCGTCGAAGTTCGGTACGGCAATCGCCACGTGGTTCACGTAGTTGTCCCCCGGCAGGCGCTCACTCTGTGCCAGCGTCGTCGTCACGGCGACGCCGACGAGAATGCCCATGATGAAGACGAGTGCAATACGCATCGCGTGCTCCTTTTCAGACGGGAGTGGCTGGACAACGGTAATCGAACGCGGTCTGGCATTGGAACGGACCGCAGTTGATAATGACAACTTACCTCATTCGCGTGACCCTCACCCGTCAAGCCGGCGGGTTCTAAAGGAGTGCTGTCGATGGTGTCCCGGTTCCCGCTTGCTGGCCTGTTCGGGTCGTTCGTCTTCATCGCCTTCATGGGGTCTTCGCACGTTCACGGACAGGCGCACCAGGCGCCGCGCACGCCATGGGGCGATCCGGACCTGCAGGGCATCTACAACAACAGCAACGAGAGCGGCACGTCGATGCAACGGCCGCCTGAGTTCGCCGGCCGGAAGGTCCAGGACGTGACGCCCGCGGAGATGGCACGGCTCGCCAAGGATCGCGCGGCGCGGATCGAGAAGGTCGCCGAAAACATCGGCGCGACCGAAGAGAATCCGACCGGTGCTGGTCCGACGCACTGGTACGAGAACTACAACCCGAAGAACAGCCGCGCCTGGATGATCTCCGATCCTCCCGATGGCCAGACGCCCGCGCTCACCGACGACGCGAAGAGACGCGCCGCCGCGGTCCGCGCGGCGCGACGCGGGGGCGATGGATACAACAAGGGACCGTTCGACGGCCCCGAGGACTTCACGCTCTACGTGCGCTGCATCACTCGCGGGATTCCAGGGTCGATGATGCCGGCGATCTACGGCAACTCCTACGACATCACGCAGGGACCGGGTTTCGTGGCCATCCGCTACGAGATGGTGCACGAGACGCGCGTCATTCCGCTCGACGGTCGTCCGCACGCGCCGGCGAACATGAAGTCGTACATGGGCGATCCGCGCGGCCGCTGGGACGGCGACACGCTCGTGGTCGAGACGACGAACTACCTCGAGAAGTCGGCGTACGGCGGGGCATCCGACAAGCTGAAGACCACGGAGCGGTTCCGTCCTGTCGGTAAGGACATCGAATGGTCGATCACGTTCGACGATCCGAACACATGGGAGCGCCCGTGGACGTTCGGCATGCGGCTGACACGAGACGACTCGCAGCAGGTCTACGAATACGCCTGCCACGAAGGCAATGAAGGCATGCGGGGCATGCTCAGCGCCGAACGTGCGGCGGAAAAGGCCGGCGCCGCGCCGGCGAAAAGATAAGAGTCCCCGCGGACCATAAAGGTCCGCGCCGCATCCTTGTTTCTGCCATGTTAGGATTGCCCGCCATGACCACCCGTTTTGCCCTGTCCACGGCAGCCTGTCTGCTGGTGTCCGCATTGCCACTCACAGCTCAGGCTCCGCAGCAGCAGCCTGCGCCCGGGCAACCGGCTCCCGTGCAGGTCGGTGTCCCTCAGGGAGGCACCGCCGATCAGCGCGCGGCGCAGACGCGTCAGCAGCAACAGGCCGCCGAGCGCGCAAAGCTCGCCGCGCTGCCGATTCCTCGTTTCCCGGACGGTCACCTGGTCATCGGGGCGACGAAGGAGATGAAGGGCGTATGGCTGCCCGGACCGGCCAACTTCGGCATCACCGCGCCGCCGTACCAGGAATGGACGCGCAGCGTGGCCCAATATCGGCGGCGAATGCAGCTCGAGCCGCACACGCGATGCAAGCCGTCGGGCGGGCCGCGCCAGTTCCTCACGCCCTATGGCGTCGAGATCGTCGAGCTGCCCGAAGCGAAGCGCGCCTACATCTTCGACATCGGGGGGCCTCACACGTATCGCACGATCTACATGGACAGGCGGACCCATCCCGAGAAGCTGCAGCCGACGTTCTACGGCGATTCGGTCGGCTGGTGGGAGGGCGACACGTTCGTGATCGACACGGTGGGCTTCAACGAGGACATGTGGATCGATCGCGGTAACCTGCCGCACACCTCGCAGCTCCACCTGATCGAAAAATTGACGCGGACGAATTTCGCCACGCTCAAGTACGAGATCACCGTCGACGATCCGGGCGCCTATACGCAGACGTTCAGCGGCAGCGTCGATTTACGTTGGGAACCCGGCACGGAACTCTTCGAATACGTCTGCCAGCAGGAGAACTACGCGCACGAATTGATGGTCGGCGAGGGCACGGCGGTCGACCGGTCGAGTGCATTCATTCCTTAGATTAAGGGCCGCCTGAAGGCGGCCCCTACGACAAATCCTTGTAGAAAAACGTCGTACTGCAGAATTCTCCGCGCGGCATCAGCGCGTACTTCGGCACTTCGCCCACTCGCTGCCAGCCGAGACGTGTGTATAAGCGTTCGGCATCGCCGCCGGTAACGGTGTCGAGCACGAGCACCGTTCGTCCGCAGTCGCGCGCCGTCGCTTCGGCCGCGTGCATCAACGCGGCGCCCACGCCCTGCCGCCGCGCCCGACGATGGACGAGCATCTTGGCCACGTCGGCGCGATGCGGCTGGTTCTCCGGCAGGTCGAGGAGCAGCTGCACCGTCCCGCAGATCCCCTGCTCGTCTTCGGCCACGACCAGCGCGCGTCGTCCTGCGTGCACGCCATCGGCGACCCGACGCCAGAACCCTTCGGCCCGTTCTCGAGTCAGTGGATCCATGAAGCTGACCGACGCACCGCCCTCGACGCAATCGATCAGCACGTCGGCAAGCTGCCCGATGTGGGTGTCGTTCACCGTCTCGAGGCGGCGTATCACCGGCGGCATCAGCCCTTTTCGACGCGCACCGCCGTGCCGTAGGCGAGAACTTCGGTCACGCCGGAGGCGACCTCGTTCGCGTCGTAGCGGGCCCCGATCACGGCGTTCGCGCCTGTCTCCGCTGCGTGCTCAAGCATCAGACGGAACGCGTCTTCTCTGGCGCGCTCGCACAGCTCCGTGAACAGCGTGATGTTCCCGCCAATCAGCGTCTGCAGGCCGGCGCCGATGCTGCCGACGATGCTGCGGGAGCGGACAACGATGCCGCGGACGACTCCGAAGTTCTGAACCACGCGGTAGCCGGGCAGCTCGAATGCGGTCGTAACCAGATGGGGGTTGATGCTCAACATCCTCTGCACTCCTCTGTTCCAGGTTTCAGGTTCCTGGGTCCAGGTTCCAGTCGTTCCGAGTTCAATGTTCGGCGTTCGCCCGGTTGTGGTTCACGGTCCAGCATTCTTGGAACTGGAACTTCCGGAACCTGGAACCGGGAAACCGAAACCAGGAACGGCCAGGATCTCGTGCACGCGTGCCGCGATCCGGAGCACGCGGCCATCATCACCCCGATCTGCAACGATCTGCAGGCCGAGGGGCAAGCCATCGACCGGCAACGGAATCGAGATTGCCGGTGTCCCGAGCGCGGTCCAGGGCGCGTTCATGCTCGCGTCTCCGGTCCACGCCAGTCCTTCCGGAGCGGGACCGGTCGCCGCAGGCAGCAGGATGACTGGCGTGGCGCGAAACATCTCGGGCAGCGTCAACTGGCAATGACGGATGTGCGCGCGCGCCTGTTCGTACTGCGACTGCGGCATGCTGAGACCGTCGCGGATCAGAATCGCGAGATGCTCGAGGCGATCGCCGTACTCGCGGTATCGCTGCTCGTGCACGCGCGCGGCCTCGTAGAACATGACCGTCGTGTTCGCCTGCATCAGGCTCGCCAGCATGTCGACCAGATCGATCGCCTGTAGCGACAGACCCGCGCGGCGAAGCTGCGCGATCGCTTGATCGAACCTGGCGCGCATCGGAGCGTCGACCGGCGGAAGCGGATCGACGAACCCGATCGAGCACTCTCCGGTCTCGTTCACGTCGTAACCCATCGCCTGCCACAGCTCCAGCATCTCGCCTGGCGATTGTGTGAACAGTCCGAGCGTATCGAGAGTCGAAGCGACGGGCAGCACGCCGTCTCTCGGCAATACACCAAACGACGGCTTGAAGCCGGTCACGCCGCAATACGAGGCCGGGCGCAGCACGGATCCCTGCGTCTGCGTGCCGATCGCAAATGGGATCATTCCCGCCGCCACCGCAGCGGCCGATCCGCTGGAGCTGCCGCCCGGCGTGTGTTCCAGGTTGTGCGGATTGCGGGTCGGCGGCGGCGTTCGATAGGCGAACGCCGTCGTCTGCGTCTTGCCGAACAGAATGGCGCCGCGGCTGCGCAGCAGCTCGATGATCGCCGCGTCGTGGGTGCCGATGCGTCCCTTGTAGATCGGAGATCCGTATTCGGTCGCAAGGCCGCGTGTCTCGATGATGTCCTTGGCGCCAAAGGGAACGCCGGCCAGCGGCCCATCGCCCGTTGGCGGCTGCGGGGCGACCTGCACCCACGCGTGGATCGTTGGCTCGAGCGCATGCACGCGCTCCAGGCATGTGTCGACGTCAACTCCCAACTTCCAACTCACTGACAAAGCTGGGTGGTGGGTGGTGGGTGGTGGGTGGTGGGTGGTGGATAGTGAACGGCGGATGCTCACCGCATCGATTTGGGAGTTGGGAGTTGGGACACATTTGAGTTGGGAATCGACGAGTGTCTATTTCCCGTCAACGGAGAAAGCCAGCAGGACGTTTCCGGGCGTGCCGCCGGCGGTCGGATAGCCTGAATTGAAATACACCATCCCGCCGCCGATCACCGGACCAGGCCCATCGATCGATCCGCCGCGCCCCTCGACACCATTCACCGTCGTGTAGGTGCGGATCGTGTCGAAGTCCCAGATGATGCGGCCGTCGGTCGTCGAATAGGCGCGCATGTGACCGTCGACCGATCCGGAGAACGCGACTCCGGGAATGGCGCTGACCGCTGCGGATTGCGCCGGACTGCAGCGCGTCCGAGTGCCGCATCCGGGCGGCGGTGTGTACCACACGCGCTCGCCATCGGTCAGGCGCAGCGCGAACATGCCACCGCCCTGTTTCGGATCGGCGTCGGTGCTCGTGCTGTAGTTGAGCATGACGCGGCCGATGTCGGACAGTCCCACGTAGACGTTGTTCCGATCCGCCGCCGATCCCCACTGCACCCCGCCCATCGTTCCGCCCTTGCCCACGCGCGTCTGCCAGATGATCTCGCCCTGCTTGTCCGGATCGACCGCGTGCACCATCCCCGACTTCTGGCCGGCGACGAGCGCACGCCGGCCGTTCGGGAGCGTGACGAGAATCGGCGACGCGCCGAAATCGAAATCCGGGCCATTGGAGTCGGCGCAGTTGGTCTTGTCCGGCAGACGGCACGACGAGGTGTACGCATCGTTCGACGTCATCTGCTTCGACCACAGGATCTTTCCGCTGTCGAGATCGAACGCCAGAAATGCGTCGCTCATCGTCGATGGCGGATCGCTGTAGTTGTTGCCGGTCGTCACGTAGATGGCGTGATTCTTCGGATCGATCGCCGGGCTCGCCCAGATCGGCGCGCCCGATGGACCCCACAACTGCGCACCCGCGGCGTTCTTCTTCGTCGGTTTGGGCTCTTCGATCGTGTACGTCTTCCACACCTGCTTGCCGGTGTTCGCGTCGAGCGCCACGAGACTGCCGCGGAAGCGACAGCACTCGTACTGTGGGTTCGACGCGGCGGCCACTTCCTCACCCGACGCGACCGGCACGTACAGCCGGCCGTTGTAGAAAGCCGGCGATCCGTTCAGCCGCGCGACTGGGTAATCGTCCGCCTTGGTCTGCCACAGCAACTCGCCCCTGCTCGCTTCGAGCGCATACACGTTCCCACCCAGGTCGCCAAAGAACGCCGCCTCGCGCGGACCCGCAGGCGTGTTGATGCGACCCAGACCGACCGCACCCCGCACGCCGCGCGCGGCCTGGAAGAACCAGTGCACGCATCCCGTTGCCGCGTCGAGCGAATAGACCTTCCCGCCCCAGCTGCCGACGAACACGCGACCGTCGGCAAGCGTCGCCTGCGAAAACGACTGCAGATCGCCGGGAAAGGCGAACGCCCACTTCAACTTCAACTTCGGCACGTCGGACGCGCTCAGCCCCGCGGGCGAGGCGTCCTGAAATCTCGCGTTGGTGTTGTTGATGCCCCAGCCGTCCCACCGCGGACCGCGTGCCGGATCGAAGCGCCGGGCATTCGGCGTGGCGCGACACATCGCACTCGGTGGCGGGTTCGTGTTGAGCGGATTCGCGAGCGACTTGCCGGTCAGGAATTCGGCGATGGCGCGGCGTTCTTCCGCCGTCCGGCCGCCGGCCATCGTGATCATCGCGCCGGTTTCCATCGCCGCCAGCACCGCCTCCGCCGGCATCGCGCGGAAGGCGTCGCGATTCGGCGCGCGTCCGACACCCATGTCGTGGCAGCTGGCGCAGTTCTGCTTGTAGAGCGCTTCGCCATTCGGCGCCGATGCCTGACTCTGCGCAAACGCCGCCGGCGTTATGACCAAAAGGAATACGACCGAGATCGAGATCTGAATGAGACGCATCGCCGCGAATCGTATCATCGGAGGCCTGCGGCCTCTCAACTCCCAACACTCTTCGCTGGAACCAACTCCCAACGCCGAAACCACGCTGCACGTTGGGAGTTGGTCGGAACGTCAGAAAGCTGGGGGTTGGACGTTGACAGGCGCGACGTCTCGATCATCCCCTCGCGACAGGCGTCGCGCCAGCAGCAGCGCAACAGGCAACAGCGCGAGCGATGTGAAGAGTCCTGGAGTGTAGCCGCCCACCGCAATCGAAAACACTGGATGCACGATCCCGTTGGTCGCCTCGATTGCGACCGCGACCCACATGATCGGAATCGCCGACGGCCATCTGCGCCGGACCGGATACAGATAACACCAGAATCCGAAAGCGTCGAACAGGACGTTGAAGATGATGAAGCCTGTCCGCGGGTCGTCGGAGAAGAGGCTGACGAGCCACCTCGCCGGCGGGAACACGTCATAGAGCCGGAATACGTACTCCTCGACCGAATGCGCGCTCTGCGCGATGACGAGGAGGAGAAATACGGTTGATCGTCGAAGATTCATTGCTCGCGGACCATAAAGGTCCGCGCCGCATCTTCCAACGGCCTACTGCTTCGCGGCCGTGAGCTGTTTCAGCAATGCGGCCGTGTCCTCGTGCACGTCGATGCGCTGGCCGCCGCGGCTGTTGCCGCCGGCCTTGCCGAGCGCGGAATCGACGACGGTGTTGCCGCGATTGTCCTTGGCGTTCAGGTCGGCGCCGTTGGCCACCAGGAACTTGACGACGTCGTTCCAGCCCCAGCGGGCGGCTTCGTGGAGCGCATCGAGCCCCCGCGGGTCCTTCGCGTTGATGTCACCACCGGCGTTCAACAGCAGCGTCAGGGACTCGATCGAGCGCTGCTGCACGTCCTCGGTCGTGTAGATGCCGCGCGTATCCGCGTCCACCGAGCCCATGCCCGCCGCGGCCATGAGCGGCGTGATCCCACGCAGGTTGCCGAGGTCGATGCGCGCGCCGTGCGCGAGCAGCAATCGGATCGCCGGCGCATCGAACGCCTTCGCCGCCCGCAGCAGCGGCGTCGTCCCTGTCGTCAGCATCGAGTCGAGGCCGCGATCGTTGCCGATGTTGCGGAACGGCGGCGGCAGCCGCAGCTGCGCGTTGACGTTGGCTCCGGCGACGAGCAGTTTCTCGATGATCTGCAGGCTGGTCGTCTCGTCGAGCGACGGACGATCCGGGCGACCGCCACGCGGTAGCGTGTTCAGATCCACCGCGGCATAGAGCGGTCCGCGACCCCAGAGGTCCCATTTGTTGGGATTCGCACCCTTGTCGATCAGGTATGCGGCGAGATCGAAGTGGTCGTTGATGATCGCCATCAACAGCGGCGAGATGTATTCGGGATCGGCGACGTTGAGGTCGGCCCCGGCTTCGACCAGCACCCTCGCGCAGTCGACGCATCCTTCGCGCGCGGCGTAGAGCAGCGGCGTCAGACCGCCGGCGGGGCGATAGATCGCGCGCGGTTCGGCGGTGACCTGGCGGCCCCAGTTGTTCACCATTGATCGCGCGTTGACGTCCGCACCACGCGCGACCAACTCCTTCACCATTGCCGGCTGGTGCTGCGCGGCCGCCCACATCAGCGCCGTCTGACCGCGCCATTTCTCGACGGCGTTCACGTTGGCGCCGCGCGACAGGAGCAGCCGGGCGGCATCGACTCGCCCGCTTCGCGCCACGACCATCAAGGCCGTCTGACCATCCGCATTCGCTGACTCGACGTCGGCGCCCGCCTCCAGCAGCAACCCGAGCATCGCCGCATTGCCGACAATCGCCGCTTCGGACATCGGCGTCGCGCCGAATTCGTTCTTCGCGTTGACCCGTGCGCCGGCCCGAATCAGCCGCCGCACGAGCTCGACATCGTCCTGGTGCACCGCATAGTGCAGCGCCGTCGTGCCGTCCGCTTCCGTCGCGTTCACGTCCGCATGGCGTTCGATGAGCGCAATCGCGGCGGGGCGATCGCCGGACTTCACGGCGTCGATGAGCGGCGAGGCGGCCGCGAGGAGTGTCAAGAGGAGGATATGGAGCATGTCAATTCCCAACTACCAACCCTCTTACGCTGGAACCAACTCCCAAACGTGAACTCCCAAATCCCTACCCTTTACCGCCAGCGCCAACTGCCAATATCCGTTGCCTGGCGTTGGGAGTTGGGAGTTGGCTCCAGCGAAGCGAGTTGGGAGTTGACTGCGTTCACACCTCAGAGAACACCCTGTCGCTGTCGCCGATCTTGTCGATCGGAATGCCGGCGCGCGTCAGCAGCGTGAGGTGCAGGTTCGCCAGCGGCGTGCGGTCCGGATAGCGCAGGTGCTGGCCGCCCCTGATCTTGCCGTTGCCACCACCGACGACCAGCGTCGGCAGCGGGAACTCGTCGTGGGCGTTGCTGTTGCTCATGTTGCTGCCGTACAGAAGGATCGAGTGATCGAGCACTGATCCGTCGCCGTCCGGCATCGCGGCGAGCTTCGCCAGGAACTTCGCAAACACCTGCGAGTGATACGCCTGGATCTTCACCAGCCTGTCTTTCCGCGCCTTGTCGTTCTGGTGGTGCGACAGCGGATGGAATGCGTCGGACACGCCGATGTGGTTGTACGTCATGTTGCTGGCTTCCGCGGCCATCATGAACGTGTAGATGCGCGTGAGGTTCGCCTGATACGCGAGCGCGACCATGTCGAACATCAGGTTCAGCCGCTGATCGAAGCTCGTGGACACCGGCACGTCGGGCAGATCGAGCGCGCCGAGATCGTGCTCCTCGAGCTTCTGCACGCGCCGCTCGATCTCGCGCACGCTTTCCAGGTAGTCATTGAGCTTGGCGCGATCGGGTCCGTCGAGCGTGCGCTGCAGATCCGCCGCTTCCTGGGTGACCAGGTCGAGGATGCTCGAATATTGCTTCGCCAGCGCCTTCCGCTCCTGTGGTGTGTCGCCCTGACCGAACAGCCGCTCGAACACCTTGCGCGGATCCGCCTCCATCGGCAGCGGCGTCGTTGGCGTGCGGAAGGAGATCGTCCCACCGTAGCTGCAGCCGTAGGTGCGGTCGCACGCGCCGCCGCCACCACGTGCTTCGGTCGCGAGCTCGAGGGAAGGCAACGGCGTGTCCTGCCCGAGGTGCGCCGCCGCAATCTGATCGATCGTCACGCCCGCAAACGGTTCCTGACTCGCGCGCGGCGTCACACAACTGAGCCACGTCCCGGGATTCAGCGCATGGACCGGCGGCAGAATCGCCGGCTTGTTCTCGAGACCGCTGACGATGGTCAGCTGCTTCTTGAAGGGCTCGAGCGGCTTGAGGATCGGCGTCAGCTCGAAGTTCGCGCCCTCGGCCGCCGGCGTCCAGTGCTCCATGATCGCGCCATGCGGCAGATACATGAATCCGAGGCGTGTCTTCGGCGTCGCCGCCGTCTGCGCCAGCGCCGTCCAGGCGGGCACCATCGCGTCGAGCAGCGGGAGCCCGATCGCGACACCGGCACCTCGCAGGAACGTTCTTCGCGAGAGGTGCTTTTTCGTGATGATCATCGTCTTCATCCCATGGGCCACCTAAGGTGGCCCCTACGATTTTGGTTCTACGGCTTTATGGCTCGCCAGCGCGGACCGTAAAGGTCCGCGCCGCTTTTTTCCACAAGTTACCGTGTTCCCTGCTCGGCTGCCTTGCGCATCTGAAACGGCGCGCTCTTCACGATTCCGCTCACGATCGACGAGAACCGATAGTTGTCCTTCGCCGCGTCGCGCACGATCTGACGCACGACCGGCATGTCGTAGTACTCCACCGTCCGACCGAGCGCGTAAGTCATCAGCTTCTCGGTGAACGTCTGCACGAACTGCTCGGGCCGCTTCATCAGCGCCTTCCGCAAATCAGCGGGACTGCTGACCGGCGTGCCGTCCACCAGCTTGCCCGACGCATCGATCGCGCTGCCGGCATAGCGATCGCGCGAGCGCCACTCGCCGATGGCGTCGAAGTTCTCGAGCGCGAAGCCGAGCGGATCCATCACGCCGTGACACGCGTTGCACGCGGGCTTCGCGCGATGCTGCTCCATGATCTCGCGCACGGTGCGCGCCTTCTCGCCGTCCTTGTTCTCTGGAAAGGCCTCGACATCGGGCGGCGGCGGCGACGGCGGCGTCCCCATCAGATTCTCGAGAATCCACGCGCCGCGAAGTACGGGCGCCGTGCGGTTGGCGTACGAAGTCGACAGCAGGATGCCGCCTTTGCCGAGCAGTCCGTAGCGGTTCGGGTCGGTCAGGGTCACGCGACGGAAGCGCTCACCGCGGATTCCGGGAATGCCGTAATGCAGCGCCAGACGCTCGTTCACGAAGGTGTAGTCGGCTGTCAGCAGGTCGAGGATGCCGCGATCCTCCAGCATGACGCTGCCGAGAAACAGCTCCAGCTCCTTGCGAAATGCGTCGCGCAGCCCTTCGTCGAAGTCCGGGAAGATGACGCCGTCGGGATCGATGTCTTCGAGCGAGCGCAGCTTCAGCCACTGGAACCCGAACTTGGTGACGAGCGACTGCGCGCGCGGCTCGTGCAGCAGCCGTTGCACCTGCGCATCGAGCACTTTGGAATCGGACAGCGTGCTCTTCTCCGCCGCCGCGAGCAGCGCATCGTCGGGCAGATGGCCGGTCAGGAAGAACGAAAGCCGCGATGCCAGGTCGACATCGCTGATGCGGTGGATGCCCGCGGTGGACACCTGCTGTGGCGTTCGCTCGGCACGGAACAGGAACTTCGGGCTCGCCAGAATGGTGGGGAGCGCCTCGCGAATGCCGGTCTCGAACGTGCCGCCGGACTCGCGGGCGCTCTTGTAGAACGACATCGGCGCGCGCAGATCGTCGTCGGTGACCGGGCGCCGGAAGGCTCGACGCGCGACTGTCGATAGGATACGGTTCGCGCACGACAGCTCTTCGGCGCGGCTCGCAGGCCGACACGCCAGGATTCGCGCGCGACTCGGCGTGTCGCTGACGCCAGACGGGTTGAACGGCCCGACGATCTCGACGCTGCCAACCTTCGGAATGCGATCCTCGAGCACGCCTGGGCGGAACGAGTAGAGGACTTCGTCGGACTCAGCGAACGTCCTCGCAATGAACGTGACGCCGATCTTGTGTGGGCCTGCCGCGACTTTCAACGGAACGTTCTGGAAGCGGCCGTTGATCGCAGCCACCGCGGGCGCCTGCTGCTGATCGATGGCTTTCATGTCCTCTTCCCCGCCGATCTTCTGCTCGAAGATCTTCGCGCCATCGAGCGTCACGACGAGCGTGTGCGGATACTCCATGCCCCGGACATACCCGGCAATCGCGAGGCCGTTGATATTCAGCTTGTATTCACCGTCGGCCGGGAACAGGTGCTCGACCAGCAGCCCGCCGCGCGTCCCGAGCGGGAGCCCCTCGACATGAAACGCCTGGTCGGTCCCGCGTGCCGGACGATACGTGGCGCTCGTGGCTTTCGGTATCGCCGGTCCAAGCGCGAGGTTCGTGACGAACCGCGCCGCGGCGATGTACTGCTCGAGAAACGACGGCGACGTCGTCAACACGCTCGCCACGTTGTCGAAACCGTCCGCTTCGTCGTCTTTCGGGAGCAGAGCGCTCGCATCGATGCGGACGCCGAACAGGTCTTCGATCGCGTTCGCATACTCAGCGCGATTGAGTCGATGCAGCGCGACACGACCCGGATTCGGATGTGCCGCGGCCGCCTGATCGAGCGTTCGCTCGAGCGATCCCACGAACGCGTCGACCCTGGCTTGATCGGGCCTGCGGACACCGGGCGGCGGCATCATGCCCCCGCGCAGCTTGCGCACCACTTTCTCCCACAGCTCCGCGTTCTCGCCGATGCGAGTTACGTCCGCGGTGTCGAGGATGATGTTCGCGGTCTTCGCGCGTTGATTGTGGCAGGCGACGCAGTAGCCGTCGATGAGAGAGCGATCGATCGCGGCTCCACTCGTGACGGCTGTCTGAGTCGGCTTTGCCGCAACGAGGTGGTCGGTCGAGATCGCAACGGCAATGACAAAAACCGCAGCCGCAACAACGATTGCTCGACCGACCTCGCGGACCATAAAGGTCCGCGCCGCAACCCACTGTGCTCGTATCATGCAATTCGCTCGACTCACCGGAATGCGGCGCGGACCTTTATGGTCCGCGGGCTTGGGATTTGGGTTTTGGGATTTCATACGATTCCTCCCAATTCCCGCACATGGAGCCACATGCCGCGATACGCATTCGCGACGAACAGCTCCGGCGTTCCCCACGCCGCGTCGAACTCCTTGGTGATCCCGGCGGCCAGCATGTCCTGCACGCTCATTCCCTGCCGCATCATCTTCGCCATGCGCTCGCGCAGCGCCGACAACATGTCGAACTGCGCCTGCAGGTCGGCGCGCGTCTGTACTGGGCCGACCGCCGGAACGATGCGCGTGTCCGCGTTGGCACGATCGAGCAGCGTCTTGGTCGCAGTGACCAGGCCACCCAGCCATCCCCCGCTGACGTAATCCGGCATCGGATACTTCCCGGGCGTGACCACATGACCCGCGACGAGAACGTTCGGTCCCGTGAAGAACACGTAAATGTCGCCGTCCGTGTGAGCCTGACCGAGGTGGCCATATTCGATGTGCTCATCGCCGAACGTCATCTTGCCGGTCGTGTAGAACGTCTCGACCGGCAGTGCCGGGCGAGGCAACGGCTTATACGTCCGGTTCTCCCAGTCGATGAACATCTCGTTGGCGAGGTACTGCTTCGTGTTCTCGTGCGCGATGATGCGCGTGCCGCCATCACCGAGCATCTCATTGGATCCTGTGTGGTCTGGATGCCAGTCGGTGTTGAAGAGCGTCAGCACTTTGCGCCCGCTCGTCTGCTCCTTGACGACTCGCAGGAGCTCGGCGGACTGCTCGCGCGTCCCGCCATTGACCATCAGCGCGCCGTCGCGCTGATTCAGGACGACCACGTTGCCACCGGCACCGGTCACGAGGAACAGCGCATCGCTCAGGCGCGTCACAGCGACCGTCGAGGACTCGGCTGCGGCGCGCGTCCAGAACGGAAGGCTCGCGCCAGCGCCTGCAAGGAGGCGTACGAACCCCCGCCTGGAAAGGTCCAGGGACATCCCGCGAAGGATAGCCTGAAATCCCTTCGCCGGCCACTGGTCACACACCCGCGCGCACGGTCTTTTGCTTGGAATTTCGTAACCCGGGCGTTAGACTCCGCGGTCATGCGAAGACTCGCGACTCTGATGGGTGTGACCGCCCTCATTCTTGCGTCCACGACGACCGCGCAACAGCAGACTCGCAAAGTGGACGATGCGGCGCTGCGTGACTCGGGACGCACTGGAGACGAGTGGCTGACGCACGGGTTGAATCAGTGGGAGTCGCGCTTCAGTCCGCTTGCGCAGATCAACACCAGCAACGTGAGCCAGCTCGCGCCAGCCTGGTCCTATGAGGTCGGGCAGGGAGGCGGCGGTCAGGAAACGACCCCACTCGTGTGGAACGGCACGGTCTACGGCATCACGAACTGGAGCATCGTCTTTGCCGTCGATGCGCGCACAGGCAAGGAACGATGGCGGTGGGATCCCGAAGTCAATCAAACGGCCGTGCGCCCGCGAATCTGCTGCGGCGTGGTGAACAGAGGGGTCGCGCTCTACAACGGGCTCGTCATTGCGCCCGTGATCGATGGACGACTTCAGGCGCTCGACGCGGAAACAGGCAAACCGATCTGGGAGACGCGCATCGCCTATCCGCAGGACCATTACACGGTCACGATGGCGCCGCGTATCGCACGAGGACGCGTGATCATCGGCGTCAGCGGAGGCGACCGCCCGTCGCGCGGATTCTTCGATGCGTACGACGCGATGACCGGCCGGCGGCTCTGGCGTTTTTACACGGTCCCTGGCGATCCGTCGAAGCCGTTCGAGAACGACGCGATGAAGAAAGCGGCCGCGACGTGGGACCTCGAATGGTGGAAACGCGGCGGCGGTGGCGCCGTGTGGGACGGTATGGCCTACGACCCGGAAGCAGATCTCGTCTACGTCGGCACGGGCAACGCAGAGCCATGGGCCATGCAGCTTCGCTCGTCGCGCGACAAGGACAACCTGTATGTCTGCTCAATCCTCGCGGTGTCGGGCGAGACTGGTGAGCTGAAGTGGCACTATCAGGTCGTGCCGGGAGACAACTGGGACTACGACAGCGTGCAGAACCTGATCCTCGCCGACCTGACGATCGATGGACGACGTCGCAAGGTGATCATGCAGGCGCCGAAGAACGGGTTCTATTACGTCCTCGATCGCCTCACGGGGCAATTCATCTCCGCGCAGCCCTATTCGAAAGTCACATGGGCCAAGGGGATCGATTCGAAGACCGGCCGCCCGATCGTCAATCCCGAGGCGTACTACGGGACCGAGCCGATTCAGATCACGCCGGGTGGCGGCGGCGCGCACAACTGGTCGCCGATGTCGTTCAACCCGATGACGGGACTCACCTACATTCCAACGTCGACGAGCAACACCTTCGTCTACGCGGCGGAGACGACGTTCGACCCGCAGCCAGGACGGACGACCGGCACCGTTCGCCCCGCGCCGACGCCCACGCTGCCGCCGCCTCCAGCGATCGGACCCGAGCCAATCGAGGGCGCTAACAAAGGCGCACTGGTCGCATGGGATCCCGTCGCGCAGCAGATGCGCTGGCGCGTCGCGGGCGGCGGCGGCATCGGTGGTGGAACCGTGACTACCGCCGGCAATCTCGTTTTCCAGGTGCTCCAGGATGGACGGCTGCGCGCCTACAGCGCTGACAAGGGCGAGAAGCTGCTGGAGATCGACACCGGTCTCCGCAGCGGCATGGGTCCGCCGATCACCTATCGGATCGACGGACATCAGTACGTCGCAGTAATGGGCGGCGTCGGCAACGTCACGGGCAACGCCGGTCCCGGCAACACCGCGACGACGTTCAACCCGAAGCTGATGACGTTCGCGCTTGGGGCCACCGCGCCGACTACGACGACGCGTTAGCTGCCTGGCGCTTGTAAACACCCAACCCTCTTCGCTGGAGCCAACTCCCAACTCCCAAAGCGCCCGAGCTAGCACAAACGTTTGGGCGATGGAAGTTGGAGGTTGGGAGTTGGTTCCAGCGTCAGTGAGTTGGGAGTTTACGGCTCTGTATTGATCGCGTAGTACGCGATCGTCTGCGTCGACACGTCCTTGAACCAGTGCGGCGTCTTCGCGGGAACGGTGATGACGTCGCCCTTCGTCAGGTGATGCACCTGCCCGCCCTGCACGTCCTTGGCGCGAATCTGACCCGGGTCAGTGTTCCTCGGGTTCACGAGCGTGCCACCCGTCACGAACGTCGCCTCACCTTCCACGATGATGAAGATGTGGTTCGTCTTCTCATGGACCTCGACCTCGCCGGCACCGCGTCGATTCGCCAGCACGATCAGGCCCTTGTCGTTGATAATCGGCCCGCCCTTCACCATCGTCGCAGTGACCTTGTCGTGCGGCACGTAGGTCACGACGGTGGGCACGCCATCGCCTGCGACGGCGACAGTCATCGCGAACAACATTGCCAATCCAAGCAGCGCTTTCATTGATCCTCCACAGCTCCGGGCCGCCTGAAGGCGGCCCCTACGAGAAAGATGCGGCGCGGACCTTTACGGTCCGCGAATCGCGAATCACAAATCACCAATCACAAGCGGCTACTTTCCAGGAACCATGTGCAGGGATTTGTACGCGGCGGCAGCCTCGGGTGAAGACAGATACTTCAGCAGCGCGCGCGCGGCGTCTGGTGATTTCGCGTGGGTCGCGACGAAGCCGACGAGGCCTGTTGGTGTCGAGATCGCGCGCGGCAGCGGTCCGACGAGCTCCACGCCAGGATCTTCCATTTCGCTGACGAACGTGAGCCCGATCTCCGTCTCGCCCTTCGCGACCATCGCCATCGCCGCGGCCCCGCCCATCGCGCGGTGAATCTTCGGCTCGAGCTGCGCGAGCAGTCCCATGTCCTTCAGCGTCTGTTCGAAGCTGACACCCGCGGCGGCGCCACCCTTCGGGTCGGGATACGAGATCGACTTCGCAGCCAGCAGCACGCGCTTGACGGCATCGGGCGTCGAGATGTCGGGCTTCGACGCGCCCTTGCGAACTGCGATGCCGACTGCGACGGTCGCCAGCGGCGTCTCGCTGCTCTTGACGACGTGGCCCGACTCGATGACCGGCATCACCGGTGGCTGGACCACGGGAACGTCGAACGCCTCGCCACGAATGACCTGCTGTTTGGTCCCGACCCCGGATCCGAACGTCGCCTTCACCTTGTGACCGGTCTGCCGCTCGAACGCCGGAATCATCTTTTCGATCGCGGCCTTCGCACCGCCAGGCGCGATCAAGGTGACCTCGTCTGCAAACCCGAGCGACGGACCGGCGAGTGTCAGCGCGACGACCGAGAACGCGAAGGTGATTCGCTTCAACATGCGGGGAATCTTACTCCTCCTTCGTGAGGGCCGCCTGAGGGCGGCTCCTACGACGTCGTCAACTCCCAACTACCAACCCTCTTACGATGGAAGCAACTCTCAACGGTCGCGCCTGCCGTTTTGGGAGTTGGGAGTTGGCGTGGGCGTCAGAGAGTTGGGAGTTGGGCGAGTCTCAGATCCCGAACTGCCGGAAATGATGATCGGCGTGGCGATGGCCCCACATCATCCACTCGCGGCGGGTCATCGGACCGAATGCGGGATGCGGCGAGAACGGTCCGGCATAGGAGGGAAACGCTCGCACGATGGCCGCGAGCGTGTCTCGGTCAGACACGAATTGAGCGGGCCGAGTGCCTTCGCGCTTCGGATCGATTTCGGGACGCGTCGGCACTCCGTGCGGCCACGGAATTGGCGTGTGGAGCGCGAACCACCGCAGGAACGTGCGCGTGAAGGCCGTGTCCACCATCGACACGCGACGCTCGCCCGTCGCGACGCGATATGAGTCGATCAGGTGACAGACCATCTCGTGCGCCGTGAGCGTGCCCCAGCGGCGCGACGTCTCCACCGAAAGTTGCGCCAGCCGTGAGGTCAGCTCGTCGACCACGCCGGGATCGTCAATGCGCTTCATGCGGGACGTGGGGCCACGATTCAAGTGGTCCTGAGCACGTTCAGCCACGCTCGCGTTTCTGCCGCGACCTCCGCCATCACCTGCGCATCGGTCCGGCCCGACCGCTTCTGAACATGGAACCCATGATCGGCGGCGTCGATCCAGTGCATGCGCCAATTCACGGGAGCCGCCGGGGAGGTAGCGGCCGCCTTCAGGCGGCCCGATCCGGCCGCGAGCGTCGACAGTACACGCTCCATCAGCGGCCGCTCACAGAACGCATCCCGGGTTCCGTTGAAACACAACACGGGAACGTGGATCGCACTCAGATGATCGGCGCGCAGCTTGTCTGTTGCCCCAGGCGGATGCAGCGGATACGCGAGCAACAAGAGACCATCGCACGCGGCGCCATCGGCGACGAACATCGATGCCGCCCGACCACCCATCGATCGACCGCCCAGAATCAGGACGTCCGGCCTCAATTCGCGTCGAACGTGATCGACGACCGCCGACCAGCACGCCAGCAGACGAGGCATCTGATCCGGGCGTGCGCTGCCCTTCGCGCGGTACAGGAAATTGAAGCGCACCACGCCGAGCCCCTCCGCCGTCAGCGCATCGCGAACCGCCAGCATCGAGCGGTCGTTCATCTGACCGCCGGCTCCATGCGCGCAGACAAATACCGGAGTTGACGGGCGGCGAGTAGCCGCGGGCGGATCCCAGACCGCTGTGGTCTGATCGCTGCCGACATCGATGGTCCAGCTCGAGCCGGACACGACCGCCGCGGTCATTTCCTGCGCGTGTCCTTTTCGTTCTCCAGACAGATGAACTCCATCAGCTGCGTGTCCGGCAGCAGCGTCACGTCTACCGATGTTCCCCACGGTCGTGTATATGCCTTCGGATCGTCGATGGTGATCCCGATGCTCATATGACCGAAATCCTTGCGTGTGAAACGCGTGGTGACGTGCAGCGCTTCGGTCGACGGCTTCCCCAGCTGGTCGAGCCACACTCTCCCATTGAATCCCCGGCTATCTACGACGAGCGCGTTGCCATCCCACTTCGCCGTTGAATAGCCGTGCCACGTCGGCGCGGTGTCGTCAGTGACCGCCAATGTGCGGCCGTCGGTGAAGGCCTGCCACCACAGATTGAATGCTTCGTGCACGAAGAAGATGATCTGCGGTGTCTGCACGATGCGCCATGGTGCGGGCGCCAGCAAGACCTTCGGTACACCTTGCGGCAAACAGTTCGCGTCCGGCTCTTCGCGCCAGTGCAGCCCCTGCGCGCGTTCGTCGTACAGCGCCTTCGCCCACGGCTGGAACGGGATCGGCTCTTTGATGTCTTTTCCGAGATCGCGGAGATAACCGGTCGGCGGATTCCAGATGCCCGACAGATCAGGCGTGCCATCGGGGAGTTTCGGCGCCGGTGCCGACAGATTCGGCTTCCCATCGGGCGTGAGCGGCACCTGCGACTTCGGCACGTTCGCCCACTGCGCAGCGACGAGCGGCGTAGATGTCATCACAAGGAGTGGGATCAGTCGGATCATTCTCATCGGAGGATCTCCTGCGCGCGTGCGAATCATAGCGCGCATCGTGTATTCCGGGTTCCCTGTTCCCAGTTCCGGGTTCCGGTCGTTCCGGGGTTCCAAGTTCCTTCGGTTCGGAGTTCAAGGGTTCATGGTTCCTTGTTCCGGTTCGCTCCGCGAACCTGGAACCCCGAACCCGGAACGCTGAACCAGAACCACGAACCAGGAACCACGGGAACTCGGAATTGGGAACCCGGAACCTGGAACATCAGCGCAGCGAGCGGAGTTGTCTGCTGCTGCGAAGCACAGTAGAGTTCCGATTCGTTTACCCAGGCATGCATTGCATTCAGCAGTCATCTGCATCCGTCGCGTGATATCGCGCTCCGTTCGGTGCCGCGCCCTCGATGCGCTGAGGCTCGCACAATGATCTCCCGGCGCGACGCGCTGAAGGGCGCGCTGGCTGCTGCCGCGGCAGTCGCGGGACGCTTCGAGGATTCGGCGGCCGCGCAGACGACGGGACGCGCTGCTCCGGCTGCCGCGGATCTCGTCCTCACCAACGGCAAGTTCGTCGACGGCCGAGGCATGGTGGCGTCGGCGGTCACGATTCGCAACGGCCGCATCGCAGCGCTGAACGCAACGGCGCCGGTTGTCCCTGGCACGCGACGGATCGATCTCGGCGGCAGAGCCGTGATTCCGGGATTCGTCGACGCGCACGTCCACTACACGCGCGCCGGCGTCAATCCCGGATACGAAGCCAGACGCATCGAACGGGCGTTCTCGATCGCTGAACTGCAGCAGGCGATCTCGAAGCGCGCGGCAACCGTTCCTCAGGGCGCGTTCATCACGTGCATCGGCGGCTGGAACCATACGCAGTTCAAGGAGTCGCGAAAGCCGACCCGCGCAGAGCTCGATGATGCGGCGCCGCGACATGCCGTCTACATCTCCGGTACCGGCGGCGGAACCGGTGCGATCACGAACAGTCTCGGCCGCGCCTTCCTGACGATGCGCGGAGTGGCGGTGGACGAAACGAGCGGCGCGGTGACGTCGCCCGCCGATGCGGTTGCTGCGCTGCAAGCCGCGCAAACTGCGGAGGACAGACTCCGCGGCACTGCCGATCTCAACGCCCACGCGAACAGCCTGGGTCTGACGACGGTCGTCAACGCCGGCAATTTCGACGATCAGGAACTGCCGCTCCGGCTGTGGCGCGAAGGCCGCCTGACGATCCGCATGCGGCCGGTGTTTCCTGCCGACTCGCCGCAGGAAGCGGAAGCTCGCATTCGCAACAATTTCAGCCAGGGCGGGCGCGCCCTTGGCGACGACCTGTTTCGCGTCGCTGGATTCGGCGAGCGCATCGGCGGCACCGACACGATGTCCGCCATGTTCGAACCGACCGCGCGCGCGATCGCAAAGGGCGGCTGGATGCTGCAGCAGCATTCAATCACCCTCAAGGAGAACGACTTTCACCTAGAGGCGTTCCGGTCGATTGCGCGTGAGCATCCGATCGATCGACTGCGCTGGTCGATCATTCACCTGCAGAGCATCGATGCGCCCCGGCTGAAGGCGCTGATGGACCTCGGTGCTGGCGCGAGCGCCCAGACGTGGACGTATATGTCGAATGCCGGTGGCCCTCCGTTCAGGCGTATTGTCGACTCCGGGATTCACGCCGGCGTCGGCACCGATTCGACGAACGTATCGGCGCTCGACCCCTGGCTCTCGCTGTTCTACATGACGACGGGTCGGAACCTCGCGGGCATGCTGACCAACGATGGGCAGCAGGTCTCGCGTCTCGAAGCGCTCCGGCTCTATACCGAAGGCGCCGCCTGGTTCTGCTTCGACGATGACCAGGTGGGCTCGTTCGTCGCGGGCAAATATGCCGATCTCGCGGTGCTGAGTCAGGACTATCTGACTGTTCCCGAAGAGGCCATCCGCCGCATCGAGTCGGTCCTGACACTCGTCGATGGTGCGGTGGTTCACGCCGAGGCGCCGTTCACGCGCACGTGACATGCAACCCTGAGGTTGCATGTCTGGGACGGCTGCGGTAATATGCAACTAAGAGGTTGCATATGACCACTGTCAGCACCGATCGGATCGAGAAGCACATCACGCTGAAAGCGCCCCGGGCGCGCGTCTGGCGGGCGATCGCCGACTCGAATGAGTTCGGGCAATGGTTTGGGGTTCGCTTCGACGCACCGTTTATCGCCGGCGCAACCGTTGCCGGCCGCATCGTCGGCACAACGGTCGATGCCGAGGTGGCGAGGATGCAGAAGCCTTATGAGGACACGCGCTTCGAGATCACGATCGATCGGATGGAACCCGAGCGGCTGTTCTCGTTCCGGTGGCATCCGCACGCGGTCGATGCTGAAGCGGACTACAGCAAGGAACCGATGACGCGCGTCACGTTCGTGCTCGAGGACGTGGAGGGCGGAACGAAACTGACGGTCACCGAATCGGGGTTCGACCAGATTCCACTGGAGCGTCGCGCCAAGGCGTTCACCGCCAATGAACACGGCTGGGCGATCCAATTGACGCTGATCGAAAAGTACCTTGCACGCACGACGTAGCGCGAAAGCCGCGGCACTGGCGGACTCAGCATCCGTATTCGCCGCGCTCGGCGACGAGACGCGGCTGCGGCTGGTCTCACGCCTTTCGAGCGACGGACCGATGTCGATCACTCGACTGGCGGAGGACTTCGACATCACCCGCCAGGCGGTCACCAAACATCTGCGCGTGATGGAAAACGTCGGCCTGGTGCACAGCACGCAACAGGGGCGCGAGATCCTCTGGGAGCTGGAACAAACCCGGCTCGCAGACGTCCGGCGTCATCTCGAGACGATCTCGATGGAGTGGGATCGGACGCTGGGAAGGCTGAAGAGGTTTGTGGAACGGTGAAAGTGTCGTTCCGGGTTCCATGTTCCTGGTTCCGGGTTCCCGCGTTCCCAGTTCTCGGTTCCGAGGTTCAATGTTCAATGTTCGGCGTTCTCGGGTTCGACGTTTGCGATCAGCGAACTCGAACCTCAGAACCCGGAACGTTGGAACCCGGAACGTTGGAACCTGGAACCTGGAACTCGGGGAACATGGAACCCGAAACCCGGAACCTGGAACGTCAGCTACAGTAGCTTGTCGTCGTGGACGATCTTCCCGCCGACGACCGTCAACACTGACCGTACCCTCTTGATCCGCTCGTCCGGCACGGTGAAGTAATCGTCGCTGAGCACGACGAGATCACCGAGCTTGCCGGTCTCGATCGATCCGAGTCGATCTTCCTCGCGCAGGAACCAGCCGTTGTTGGCCGTGTAGAGCTTCAGCACTTCGTCGCGCGTGATCTGCTGGCCGCCGTTGATCACGACCTGTCGCGCGTTCATGCCAGTGACGGCGTAATACATGTTGATCCACGGGTTCATCGTCGCGATCTGCATCCCGTCGGAGCTCATGCCGACGTGAATGCCGTTGTCGAAAATCATCCGGAACGGGGGGCCATTCTGTTCCGGCGTGCCGGCGAGATAACGCCAGCTCGTGAGCGATAGTCCGCCCCCCATGGCTTTCAGCCGGTTCACCCACGGCTCGGTGATGAACGGCACGTGCGCCACGACCCACCGCAGATCGGTGATCGGCGTCTCGGCGTGCGCAGCCTCGTACGCTTGAATCTCCTGCTGATAGTCCATCGGCGTCAACGAGTGGACTTCGGCCCGCCAGCCGGCGCGCGCGATCAGTTTGGCGGCGTCGACCAGCGGACTCGGCGGACCGCCAGGACCGCCACCGCCGGCGATGAACTCGCCGATGCCGCCGGTTCGGATCATGTCGTCGCCGAAGAAGGGAAACGAATTGCGCAGCCGTTCCTTCAGCGTCACGAGATCCGGCGTCGCGTCCTGATGCAGGAAGTTGATGCGCAGGCGCGCGGGAAGCTTGCCCTCGTTCTTCAGCGCCATGAACGGCATCGGCATCGTGTAGTTGTCTTCGTGCGCCGCGCCATCCATCGGCGTGTTCGTCGCCTGAAACGCCCCCTGATCGAGGTGCGTCGTCACGCCGAGGCCAAGGCCGTAGTTCAGCGCATCCAGGGCACCGCGCTTACGCTGCTCGGGGTTCAACAGCATCTGCCGCAGCGCGAGTGTCGTGCGGCCGGTCCCTTGCGCACCGGGCCCGATCGCGCCGTCCGCTCCGACCGGAATCGGTGGCGTCTGGCTTTCGAAAAACTTCTTCCCCAGCGTGTTCGTCGTCGACGGCCCGAAAAACGATTCGGAGATGTAAACCGGATTGTTCGGTGCCGCGGCGTCGAGCTCGGCGAGCGTGGGCAGCCGGGGCATCTCGGTCGACGACAGGAGCATGTTGCGGTGGAAGCCACCGATCGTCGTGATCCATCCGCCGCGCGGAATGGCCTTCGCACGGGCGGCGACGATTTCCTGCACATCCCGTATCGACGTCGCGTTCTCGAGCGGCGTGTGATAGCCGGGGCGATTCCCCATCAGGATGATGTGGTTGTGGTTGTCGATGATGCCCGGAACGACCGTGCGGCCTTTGAGGTCGATGAGGCGACGTCCTGCCGTCGAGCGTGGAGTCGCGCCGCCGACGGCGGAAAACCTGCCGTTGCTGATCGTCGCGGTGTTCACGATGGTGTTGTTCCGGTCCATCGTGTGGATCCGCCCGTTGACGAACACGAGCTCGTCGATCGCGGGACCGACCGCGCCGCGTCCCTGCGCCGCGACCTGCTCGACGCTCGAGCCGGCAAGCGCCGCGGTGACCGCCGCTGCGGCCCCCGCCTCGAACAGCTCACGTCGCGACAGCCGGTTCCGATCGTCACTCATTGGACATGCTCCGATGGAACGCGGCGCGCGTCCCTTGTGTCTCGTAGGGGCTGCCTTCAGGCAGCCCGGAATGCGGCGAATGCTAACACGCGCCGATCCGGGAGAGAATTTCGCTGCGACCTGTCCTGACGGAGACAGCGAGTCGAATTGGCCTATGAGCGACGACACTGAATTCCACGTGGTCTGCCCCTATTGCGGCGAAGAGGGCGAGATTTACGTCGAACCCGACATACACGGCACGCTGGTCCAGGACTGTGAGGTCTGTTGCAATCCATGGCAGGTGACGGTGTGGTGGGAGGACGGCGAACGCTACGTCGACGTGCGGCGCGGCGACGGATCGGAATAAGGCGATGACATGTGCCAAGCGTCATTCCTTGAACATCGCCGCACTTTGTATTACGCTTTGTAATACCGATGGCAACGAGAACCGTTCGGCTCGACGATGAAGCGGAGCAGGCGCTGGCTGAAGTTCAGCGAGCGACGGGACTGACGATTTCACAGGTGTTCAAGCGAGGCGTGGAGGCTCTTCGTGCGGAAACGAAGCGACGCCGGCGTGAAGTCCCGCATGATTTGTACGAACAACTCGACCTCGGCCCCGGCGGATACGCACTCGCGCCGTCCTCAGACGCCAAGCGCGCTGTCAGACAGATCATTGCGAAGAAGCACGGCCGGTGATCCTGGTCGACACGGGGCCGCTCGTTGCGCTGTTCGATCCCAAGGATCCGCACCACCAGCGTTGCCGTCGTATCCGCAGGAAGGTTCGCGAATCAATCCTCACCACGATGCCGGTGCTGACCGAAGCCTTTCATCTGCTCCAGCCAGACAGCGTCGGCGCAGACAGGTTGCGCGAGTTCATCCTCCGCGACGGTATGGAGATCTGGTTCGTGGATCGCGACGGCCTGGCGCGCATGTTCGAGCTGATGCATGCATATGCCGATCATCCAATGGATCTCGCGGATGCCTCGCTCGTCGTCGCAGCCGAGAGGCTCGGGACGCGTAAAGTGTTCACCATCGACCGTCGCGACTTTCAGGCATACCGTGTCCGTGTCGGCCATCGCCACGAGGCGTTCGATCTCGTCGGATAAATCCGAAGAAGATCCCCATCCGCCTCCGCCCAGGCTACAGCGGGACAGGTTGACATGAGCGACGACATCGAATTCCACGTGTTCTGCCCTAAATGCGGCGAGGACGGCGAGTTCTACGTCGAGCCCCGACATCCACGGCACGCTGGTCCAGGACTGCAAGGTCTGCTGCAACCCGTGGCATTACTTCACACGAAGCAACAGAACACGTGCGGAGGCCATCCCGAAAGCGAAGAGCGCGCCTCCCCAGAAGGTGGCGGCGTACGACGGCACCTCTACATGACTGGCGAGCCACCGTCCGTAGCGATCCATCGCGAATCCAAGGACCAATGGGGACGCAATCAGGCTCACACCAGGCACTGGTCCCCTGGGAATGATGCGGGCAGGCAGGACCAATGAGAAGACAAGCGCGATGATCCCGCCAAAGAGCACAAGGGCCAGTCCGGCGAGCACAGGGTGAGCGTACCGGCGTTGGCGAAATGGCTCTCCGAACAGTTCCCCCAAAAGACGCCAAGCGGCCTCAAAGACTGCCTCACCAATGATTTGAAAGAGAAGCTCCCAGAGGGCGGAGAGGACGATCTCAATGAGCGCTTCGATTCTTCGACCTCACGAATTCCTCTACTGAGACGGTGGGCGTGAGTGGCCGGTTCACGCGTGCCCCCGGGCGTGCGATTTCGGCCATTCCGATGTTTACGATGGGTCGGACCCATGGTCCTCGATCGGTTCAAAGAGGTGTTTGAAGAACCGCTCGGGCGAGTTGAGAAAATCCCTCGTGATGAGATAGTGCTTCGTCTCTCGATAGTCGATTGGTTCGATTCGATCGCCATCCAGCGTGAATAGAACGGCGTGGGGATAACTCAGGATGATCGGCGAATGGCTCGCAATCAGGAATTGCGCGTGCCCAGGCGCCGACAGGTCGTGGATGATCTTCAGGAACGAGAGCTGTCGTTGCGGAGACAGCGCCGCCTCCGGCTCGTCGAGGATGTAGACGCCCTGCTCGAAGCGATTGGCGAACAGTGAAATGAAGGATTCGCCATGCGACTGCTCGTGTAGGGACTTCCCGCCGTACGCACGCAGGTCCGATACGGTGTCGAGATAGGTGGCGAAGTTGTAGAAGCTCTCGGCTCGCATGAAGAAGCCCTCGGTGACCTTCGGCTGCCATGACAGCCTTAACGCCTGGGCCAGTGGAGAGCGATCCGCGAACACCGCGCGATGATGATCGCGGTTGCCTCCTTCGGGATTGAAGCCGCAGCATTCCGCGATCGCCTCGAGAAGCGTGGACTTCCCGCTTCCGTTCTCCCCAACGAAGAAAGTGACCTTGCTGCTGAACGTGAGATCGATCCCTTTCGAGAACGCCGGGACATTGAACGGATAGCGACTCGAATCGATCGTCTCGGGAAGGCTCGTGACGGAGCGCAGAAACGGCGCGCCTGTCCTTCGTCGCGAAGGCATCACTTCAGTCCGTGGCGGTGCCGACGGGCTTCGCGAAGAAGATATCTGGCTTTCCGCGCCCGTTGGCGTCGGGCACAAGAGCCGCTCTCCTGATTCGAGAATGCCCGCGAGGTATTCCTCTGGATGTTCCGACATCACATGGATCTACGCGCCCAGCTGGCTTGCGAGGTCATTGAAATCCTTCGCCGTGACGTCGACGGCGGAGTCGGGCTGCAGATCGGGCTTTCCGCCAGGACCATATTCCTGTGGTCTCGGAACGAATGCCGTCCGCAGGCCGACGCCCTTGGCCGCTCGCAGATCACCCAGGTGCGCAGCGACCATCATGACGTCTCCAAGATTGAGACCGAGAAAGTCGGCGGCCGATTGATAGACCTCGTGGTCGGGTTTGTAGTGGCGCACGAGCTCGGCGCCGAGGATGCAGTCCCATGGCAATCCGCCGTGCTTCGCGAGATTCGTCATCAACCCGATGTTGCCGTTCGACAGCGGCGCGATGATGAACTTCTTCTTCAACCGCGTCAGTCCGCTCACCGCGTCAGGCCATGGTCGCAGCCGATGCCATGCGCGATTCAGGTCGTCGATTTCCGGCTCCGTGAGCCCGGTGATGTGAAAGTCGACGAGCAGCTTGTCGAGGATCATCCGATGCAGCACGTCGAGTTTCGTCCACGGCAGCTCACCGGTCCTCACGCGATTCATCGCCGGCGCGTATCCGGCACGCCATGTATCGGCGAACTGTTCCCCATTCACCGTGAGCCCTTTTCGCTGCGCGAGGCGCTCGACTTCATCCTTCACCGACGTGCGCCAGTCGACCACGGTACCAAATGTGTCGAACACGAGCGCCTTCACGGGTGGGACGCCACCATTACGTCGCGCCTCGCTCTGCGCGGCCGCTTCAGCCCCACGAGATGACCCTCCACCGCTTCCGACGACCGCCATTGCGCTCACCCCGAGAAACGCACGCCGAGAGACTGTTGTGGACGATGCAATCATGGTCGTTTCTCACTCAGACCGATCCAGTTCGGCCGAAAACGATTCTGCCACCACGAACGAATTGCTGAAATGAAGGGCGGACACGCCCCGCTTGCGCTCGGACCACCCTGGGCCGGACCAATACAACTTGCGCTTGTGCAGTTTCAGTTGCGTTGCAAAGCCGGACTGCTTCAGTTCCTTGTAATAGGCCTCCATCAGGAACTGCGGCCCAGCGATGGACACTCGACTCGACGAGGCAGTCAATCGACCATGGCGGAACGCATAGCGATCGAACTCGATCCAGTCGTCCGCGGCCTTCCAGTGCGCGCGCAGAAGGACGCCCGCGCATTCGTCGATGCTGCGCCCGCCCACATGGATCGTCAGCGAACTCTTCGGGCTGGTGAACTGCGCCAGGACAGGATGATCGTCACGCCAGAAATTCAAGCCACCGAAATCGTCGACAGTGAGCCTCATCTCCCGAACGCGCTGACACGACACGATCCATGCCGAAGCCGGGTCGGCTTCAATACGTCGGAACAGCTCGAAGCGCAGGCTCAGGTTGCGCCCCTTCGGGACCGCCGCGGCAAGACGGACCCATGCGACGGATCGGACGGCGCTCAAGAACTCCTTCACGTTCGCTCGCGAGGCGTCGGCCTGCGTCAGGCGACAGCTGTGGCTTCGATCTCGATCAGGATGTCCGGATGGAACAAGCTTGCCACGCCGAGTAAGGTCGATGCCGGCTGGCAACGCGACGCCGCCAATCGCGGACCGACCGCGGGCACGGCGGTGAGGAAGGCGACGACGTCTGTCGTGTAATAGTTCAACCGCACGACGTTCTCCAGCGTCAGGCCCGCTTGCTTCAGGACCACCTCGAGATTGTCGAGCGCCTGATTGATCTGCTTGACCAGATCGCCCGCGTGCATCGGTGTGCCGTCGCCATCGACCGACGTCTGGCCGGCGCAATAGACCGTGCGCTGAGCACCGCGAACATCGATCGCCTGAGAAAAACCGTACGCATCCTGCCAGGTCCATGGATTGACTTTCTGTGTGTCCGCCACGATCGCTCCTCGTTAGAGATTCTTCCGCAAATACTGCATCAGCTGAATTCACTTGGGCTCGTTGCCGCATGCCATCCGCGAGCGGGTGGCGTCGGGTGGGGCCGCCCCGCCCGCCGCGCAGGCGTCTCCCCGTTGCATGTCTTTCCTGACGCCGAGGACGGATGGGGCAACCCGACGACAGGACCCGCCGCGCTGCTTGGAAGACAACTGAATTCAGGGGCCCGGTGGAGTGGCCACGTCTCGATTCCACTAACCAGGGCTCACGCGCGTACTTTGGGTCGACACACACAGCCAGCGTCCGTCACGGATCACCCAGACATCGGTGTAGCGCAGCTGCATCTCCGACCGCTGTCCCTGACGGATGCCGACCAGCTTCAGCGTGAACCACACGACCGCAGTGTCCCGAAACACTTTCACCGTGAACTCGTCAGGGATTGCGGACTCCACCGCTTGATTGAATGCCGCCGCGAGTGACAGTTCCTTCGCCTTGTCGCCCCGACTGCCATCGTCATAGGTCGCCATGAACTCGTCGGCGAGGATGCTCTCGATGAAGCGCGTGTCCTTGCGATAGAAGGCTTCGTTCCACCGATGCTCGAGCTCGATGAGCGCGTCCTGATCAGACTGCACGGGCCTCTGCGCCGCGGACGCCGGGACGACGCACGCGATGGCAACCAGCAGCCACGTCACTGTTCGCATGATGGCCTTCAGCGCGGATGCCGCATCAGATGGTCGGCGATCGCCCGGTACGCGGGCAGCGACATCGGATCGAGATTGACGTTTCCTGCGCGTGGATGCGACGCGAACCGGGCGATGACCATCTCGGCCTTCGGATCCACGTAGATGGCCTGGCCGTGAATACCGCGCGCGCTGAACACGCCATGGTCGTCGTGCGACACCCACCAGAAGTTGTGATAGCTCCACCCTGGAAGCGTTGCGTAGCCGGCCGGTGTGAACGCCGCGCGGCTGCCGCCGGCGCGAATGCCATTGATCACGGCCGCGGGCACGACCTGATGACCACTGACGGTGCCGCCGACGCGCATCAGCTCGCCAAACCGGGCAAGGTCACGCAGGCGTGCATTGAGACTGCTGCCGACGGTCGGGACACCGTCGTCGTCAACCTGCAGGAACGCGTCGTCCTCCGCACCGATGCGGCTCCACAGGCGTTCGCTCAACATCGCAGCAGGCGACTTGCCTGCAATCCGGGAGATGATCCAGCCGATGACATCGACATTGGGCGTGCGATAGGTAAAGCGTTCACCATGCGCACCTTTTTTCGGAATGGTCGAGAGGAACGGGTGGATCGATCGTGGTCCAGCATCAGTGGGCGGTCGCGGGTTGAAACCGGTGGCGCGACGGTATGCCTCATAGGCCGGCGACTCACCCTCGTAGTTTTCGACGAAGTCGAGGGCAGTCGTCATGTCGAGCACTTGCGCGACGGTCGCGTCGCCGAACCCGCTGCCGGCGAGCTCGGGAAGATAGCGCGCCACCGTCGCGCTCGGGTCGAGCGCGCCTTCCGCAATCATCATTGACGCGATCGTGCCGGTGAACGACTTCGTCACCGAGAAGGCAATGTGCGGGGCCTCGCTCGTCAACGCGCCGAAGTACCGTTCGTAAACGACGCGACCGCGATGCAGGACGACGATGCCGTCGGTGTAGTTCGCCACGAGCGAATCGGCCCACGTCATCGGCGTTGTGCTGCCGATCGGCATGAACTCGACCGCGTCGAGATCCGATCGCTCCGCGCGCGGAAGGTGCAGCACCATTCCGGAACGGCGCGACACGGCAACCGTCGGCCGGATCTCGCGCCAGTGCGAGAACGTCCAGCGCCACTGCGGAAAGCGGTAGAAGCTTCCGTCCTCGAAGCGAATCATCTTGTCGGGCGGCGGGGGCGACCCGGCCATCCATCCGAGCGCCACGGGATCGGTCGCGCGTGCCTTCGCCAGCTCCGCCTGCCAGTTCCCCTGCGCGCCAAGGGTTCCGGATAATGCGGACGCCGCCGCGGCCACCAGTAGTGCGGCTGCGATCCGATAGCGCGGCCAATGTTTCGTGAACGTCATTTACCTTGGACAACTTCCGTCACGTGCTTCTGATCGAGATACCGCTCGACAAGACCGAGGGATTCAGTGACCGACTTGTCGGCCATCAACTCCAGCATGGCCAATCGGCCCAGGTTATCGAAGGCGAGCTGAAACCCTGAAGACGCTCCGCCTCGGACGACCGCCCTCGTCTCCGTGACACACGCCTGGGTCAGCAGGCGCGTGATGAGCGCCGCGATAGTCTGGGCGTTCTGGTCGGCGAGCGCGCTGTTGGCGGTTGCATATTGCTTGATGTCCGGATGGGCAGCCATGGCCACAAAGACCCAGGTCGCAAGATCCTTGCGATCCTTGCCCGAGGTGTTATCCGCCAGGCATTTGCCAAGGGCGTCTGACGATGACTGCGCGTGCGTAGCCGCGGGCACCGAAAGTACGACGGCAACAACAATAATCAAACGAAGCATGCGCCCTCCAAGAATGACCGCGACGCCAAATACGGAGCGTAGCGCGCTCACACGACTGCCTGGTCGGTGATGTCCAGCGCGCGGTCGATGATCGCGAAGCCCTCGCGCAGCTCGTCCTCGGTGATCGACAGCGGCGGATTCGTGAAGAAGTAGTTCCAGCGAACGAATGTGAACAGCCCCTGTTCGCGGAAGAACTTCGCCAGCGCCGCCATCTCCGGTGACGTGCCGTTGAACGGTGCCAGCGGTTCGCGCGTCTGGCGATTGCGGATCAATTCGATGACGCCAAACAAGCCGATCGAACGCACAGCGCCAACGGACGGATGCCTGGCAGCGAGCTCGGCGTGCAATGCGGTCATCAATCGCCCTCGCTCCCAGGCACGCTCGACGAGATGGTCCTCCTCCATCACCGCGATCGTCGCGAGCGCCGTCTGACAGGCGAGCGGGTGGCTGCTGTAGGTCAGGCCGCTGGGGAACATCGCATCCCTGAACTTCTCCGCATGCGCGCGCCGCATGCCCACTGCGCCGAGCGGCAGGTATGCGCTCGTCAGCCCCTTGGCCATCGTCATCAGGTCGGGAACGACGTTCCAGTGCTCGACGGCGAACCACTTGCCAGTGCGGCCGAAGCCCGACATGACTTCGTCGGCAATCATCAGGATGCCGTATTTGTCGCACAGCGCTCGAACGCCCTGAAGGTAGCCGTCGGGCGGAATGAGGATACCGTTCGTGCCGGTGACCGTCTCGAGGATGAAGGCCGCGATTGTGTTCGGGCCCTCGAGCTGGATGACCTCTTCGATGTAGCGAAGCGAGGCCTCCGCGGTATCCCATCCATGTGCGATGCCGTGATACGGATCGAGCACATGAATGATCCCTGGCATCGGTGACTGCGACCAGCGCCGCGGATCTCCGGTCGCCGTAATCACGCCGCCCGTCGCGCCGTGATACGAGCGATACCTCGCGATGATCTTCTGCCGGCCGGTGACGGCACGCGCGATCTTGAACGCGTTCTCGTTCGCCTCGGCGCCGCCGTTGGTGAAGAAGAAGACGTCGATATCGCCCGGCGTCACCTCCGCCAGTTTCGCTCCGAGCCGCGCCCGCGGCTCGGTCGCCATTCCCGGCGTGACATACGCCAGGATGGCCGCCTGCTCCTGGATCGCCTTCACGACGCGCGGATCGCCGTGGCCAATGTTCACGCACATCAACTGGCTGTTGAAGTCGATGAACCGCTTCCCTTCCGGCGTCCAGAAATAGACCCCCTGAGCGCGTGCGACGGGAATCGGATCGTGCGGACCTTGAACGGCCCACTCGAAAATCGTGTGCTGTTTGGATAAGGCGATGATTTCTTCGCTGGTCATCGCCACGTCAAATCCCAAATCCCAAATCCCAAACCCCAAATCCCAAGCGCATCTCGGTCACCTCGTCGCACGTTTGAGAAACGAGCCGGCACCCGCGCGACCGGTGAACGTGCCGTTGTCGATCATGACGTTACCGCGCGAAATCACCGTTTCGGTGACGCCGGTAACCTCCCGCCCCTCGTACGGGTTGTAGTCGACCTTCATGTGCAGGGTCTTGACGCCAAAGGTCATCGTCCGCTTCGGATCGAAGATGACGATGTCGGCGTCGCTGCCGGGTGCGATAGTGCCCTTTCGAGGAAAGAGACCGAAGATCTTCGCCGGCGACGTGGACGTCAGCTCGACGAATCGATTCAGTGAGATGCGCCCCTGGCGGACTCCGCCGTCGTAGACGAGACTCATCCGCGTCTCGATCCCGGGCGCGCCGTTCGGAATCTTCGAGAAGTCGTCGACACCCAGCTCCTTCTGCTCCTTCATGCAGAACGGACAATGATCGGTCGAGATCACCTGCAGGTCGTTGTACGCCAGCCCACGCCACAGTTTGTCCTGCGTTTCCTTCGGACGCAGCGGCGGGCTCATCACGTACTTCGCGCCGTTGAACCCCGGCTCCTCGTAATTGTCGTACGACAGGAACAGGTACTGCGGACAGGTTTCCGCGAACGCCGGCAGTCCGCGATCGCGCGCCTCGGTCACCATCTCGAGCGCTTCTGCCGCCGACAGGTGCACGATGTAGATCGGCACGTCGGCGATCTCGGCGAGCGCAATCGCCCGATGCGTCGCTTCGGCTTCCGCACGAGCAGGTCGCGTGAGCGCGTGATACTTCGGTGCGGTCTTTCCTTCCGCCAGTGCGCGCTTTACGAGAACGTCGATCACGCCGCCATTCTCGGCGTGCATGCAGATCGTCCCGCCGTTCTTCCCCGTTCGCAGCAACGCCTTGAAGATGCTCGCATCGTCGAGCATGAACACGCCGGGATAGGCCATGAACAGCTTGAACGACGTCACGCCTTGGCGAACGAGCGCGTCCATCTCCTGCTCCACCTGATCGTTCAGGTCGGTGATGATCATGTGGAAGCCGTAGTCGATCGTTGCTTTGCCTTCGGCTTTCTTCTGCCAGGCCTCCCAGGCGTCGTGCAGCCGCTGTCCCTTGTATTGGATCGCGAAGTCCACGACGGTCGTCGTCCCGCCGTGTGCGGCGGCGCGCGTGCCCGATTCGAAGTCGTCGGCCGAGGTCGTGCCACCAAACGGCATGTCGAGGTGGGTGTGGACGTCGATGCCGCCGGGAAGCACGTACTTCCCAGTCGCATCGATCACGCGGTCGGCCTGCATGGTGAGGGCGGTGCCGATCGTGGTGATCCGCTCGTCCTCGACGAGCACGTCACCCACGTACTGGTCGGCAGCGGTGACGATCGTCCCGCCCTTGATCAGGAGCGTGCTCACGGCAGCAGCTCCGCCATCGGGGTGTACGTCTCCGGACGCCGATCACGATAGAACTGCCACACACGCCGGACCTCTTCGATCACGTCGAGATCCATTTCCGCGGTGATGAGCTCGTCTTTGTCTTCCGACCCGACCGCGAGGAAGTTGCCGCGCGGATCAACGAAGTAAGACGAGCCGTAGAACCTGCCGATATTCCACGGCGCCTCGGTACCGACGCGATTGCTGCACGCCATGAAGTAGCCGTTGGCGACGGCGTGGGCAGGCTGCTCGAGTTTCCACAAGTACTGTGACAACCCGGCGACGGTTGCCGACGGGTTGAATACGATCTCGGCACCGTTCAAACCAAGCAGCCGCGCGCCCTCGGGGAAATGCCGGTCGTAGCAGATGTAGACGCCGACCTTCGCGTGACGCGTCTGAAACACGGGGTAGCCGAGATTCCCCGGCTTGAAGAAGTACTTCTCCCAGAAGCCTGACGTGTGCGGAATGTGGTTCTTGCGGTACTTTCCCAGGTAGGTGCCGTCGTTGTCGTAAACCGCAGCGGTGTTGTAGTACACCCCCGCCTGCTCGCGCTCATAGACCGGCACGACGATCGCCATCTTGTACTTCTTCGCGTAGTCGGCCATGAGCTCGCACGTCGGCCCCGGAACTGGCTCGGCGATGTCGTACCAGTGCGCGTCCTGTGAGGGGCAGAAGTACGGGCCGTTGAACACTTCCTGCAGGCCGAGAATCTGCACGCCACGCCTGCCGGCTTCCTCGATGAACGGAATGTGCGCGTCGATGGCCGCCTGACGGATTTTCTCGATCGGCGCTGCCGGATCAGTGATTGGCGCCGCGGCCTGAATCAAACCGCCTATGAGCTTTCGCATGTCAAATCCCAAAACCCAAATCCCAAGACCCAAATCCCAAGACCCAAATCCCAACCCACGAGCATTGCCACGCGATTCGTCGAGTGTCTTGCCGTGCTCGGTCGTCACGAGCCGACGCCGGCGTCCATCGGCCGTTGACGAAGTTCGCAGCACGGTTGGTTCGGCCACGTTCAGGCTCCTGGCGCCACCGAGGTTTTTGACGCGAAAGCGCTCATTATAGGGGTATAGTCCGAGCTGGATCGTGGTTGGTGGGTCGTCGATAGTAGTTGTGCCACGAACCACCATCCACCATCGACCACCCAGCTCAGAGGTCCCCTATGGCTGCCCAGCTCGCCACGACCTTCACCGGCCTGCGGTTCGAAAACCCGTTCCTGCTGGCCTCCGCGCCGCCGACCGAATCGGACAGCAACATCATGCGCGCGTTCGAAGCGGGGTGGGGCGGCGTGGTCACGAAGACCATCGGTCTGCACCCGGTGGTCAACGTCGACGGCCCCAAGACGAAGTTCCTGCGCGTCACTCCGGACTCGCCGCATCTGTCGATGAAGAAGCGTCCGGGCACGGCGCTGCATTCGTCGTGGAACTGGGAGCTGATCTCCGACAAGCCGCTCGACTGGTGGGTGCCGCGGATCGCGCGGATCAAAACCGCGTTCCCCACACGTGTGCTGGTCGCGTCGATCATGGCCGGCTCGGGCAGCGATGAAGAGCTCGGTCACTGGCAGACGCTCGCGAAGGCGTGTCAGGACGAAGGCGCGGATGCGCTGGAACTGAACCTGTCCTGCCCGCATATGGATCGCAAGGACATGGGATCGAACATCGGCAAAGACCAGGTGCTCATCTCCACCGTCACGCAGGCGGTGAAGGAAGTCGCTCGCGTGCCGGTCTGGGCCAAGCTGACACCGTCCACGACGGACATCGTCGTCGAAGCGCAGGGGGCGTTCCTCGGCGGCGCCGATGCGATCACCTCGTCGAACACGTTTCCGTCACTGCCGCCGATCGATCCGGAGACGCTCGAGTTCGAGATGAATGTCGATGGCTTCGTCTCGAGCGGCGGGCTCGGTGGTCCGGCGATTCTTCCGCTGTCGATGGCGAAGATGGCGCAGCTCACGCAGGCGTTTCCCGATCGCTCGTTCTCAGGCATCGGCGGCGTCGCGGAATTCGCGCAGGCGCTGAACTACTTCCTGCTCGGCTGCGGCACAGTGCAGGTCTGCACGGCCGCGATGCTCGATCATGCGATCGGACCGAACGTGATCAAGCAGTTGACCGCCGGCATGCTCGCCGCCATGGAACATCGCGGCTGGTCGACGCTCGACGACTTCCGCGGCACGCGACGCGATCGGATCGTCACGCACTCGCGCATCCGACGACCCGACGCGAAGGCCTATCACGGCGGCTATGAGGCTGAAGGCTATGCCGACGCGGACGCAACGGCGAATGTCGGCGCCCCGAGGCGGCCCGGACACGCACGGTGAACGGAGCCGCCACGCACGACTTCGTCGAAACAACCGAGGATCTCTCCGGCAGTCCGCTCTGGAATCCGGATCTCGCGCCGACGCCGCTGACGCGGCGCACCTGGTCCACCTATCACATCGCCGCACTGTGGATCGGCATGAGCGTGGTGATCACCACCTACACGCTCGCCTCCGGCCTGATGCAGCAGGGCATGACCTGGTGGCAGGCGATGCTCACGATCCTGCTCGGCAACACGATCGTGCTCGTGCCGATGGTCCTGAACGCACATGCCGGTACGAAATACGGCGTGTCGTTTCCGGTGCTGTGCCGCGCGGCGTTCGGCGTCCGCGGCGCGAACGTGCCGGCAATTCTCCGCGCGCTCGTGGCGTGTGGCTGGTTCGGGATTCAGACGTGGATCGGCGGGCTCGCACTGAACACGCTGCTCGCGGCAGCCTGGTCCGGCTGGGCGGGGATTCCGGGCAACATCTGGATCGCGTTCCTGATCTTCTGGGCGATTCAGGTCTGGATCATCGTCCACGGTCTCGAAGGCATCAAGAAACTCGAAGGCTGGTCGGCGCCGCTGCTGTTGGCCGGAGGCGGGCTGCTGCTTCTGTGGGGCATCAGACGGGGCGGAGGGCTCGGCCACATCCTCTCCGAATCAGTACGGCTGCAGCAGACGCACGTGCCGTTCTGGCAGTTGTTCCCGGCGGCGGTCACAGCCAACGTCGGCTACTGGGCGACCCTCAGTCTCAACATCCCGGACTTCACCCGCTACGCACGCAGTCAGCGTTCGCAGGTACTCGGCCAGGCGTTCGGCCTGCCCGCGACCATGACCGCATTCGCGTTCATCGGCGTGGCGGTCACGAGCGCCACCATCGTGATCTTCGGGGAAGCGATCTGGGATCCGGTCGCGCTGATCGCACGCATCGGCAGTCCCGTCACGATCATCTTTGGCGCGCTCATCGTCCTGCTCGCGCAGCTGACGACGAACATGGCCGCTAATGTCGTGTCGCCGGCGAACGACTTCTCCAGTCTCGCGCCGCGCCACGTGAGCTACGTCGCCGGTGGCCTGATCACCGCCGTGATCGGCATCGCCATGATGCCGTGGCGTTTGTATGCCGACGCGGCGGCGTACATCTTCACCTGGTTGATCGGCTATTCGAGCCTGATGGGGGCGATTGGCGGCATCCTCATCGCGGATTACTGGATATTGCGCCGGAAGGAACTCTCGCTCGGCGATCTGTTCAAGCTGCACGGCCGCTATGCGTATGGCAATGGGGTAAACCTGCGGGCAATCGTCGTGCTCGTCGTCGCCGTCATCCCGGTCGTCCCTGGATTCGTTCATGCGGCGACAACACCGGGCGGCCAGGTGGCGAATCCAACGGTGCTCGACAGGCTTTACACCTACGCCTGGTTCGTCACATTTGGGCTCAGTTTCCTGCTGTATCTCTTGATAGCGTCAAATCCCAAAACCCAAATCCCAAGTCCCAAATCCCAAATCTCAAATCCGAATGACCAAATCTCAAATCCAAGGGGGATTTGATTGGGGTTTGGGAATTGGGTTTGGGATCTTGCGGTAAGCGTCCGACGAACGCCGTCTTGAAGACGCGCGCGGCGGCGGGGATGCTGGTGGCTGGACGCGAAGCACTTTGTGCCGGACCACATGCACCTGATCCATCCTGAGCATCCTCCCAGCGGAACTCTGGATCCCTCGATCCGGCAAGCACGCCATCAGGCCCTCAGGTGTCTACTTTCCGAGCGGGGCGCCCGACTGGCGGCGGACGATTACTCCGGCACTACCACTCGCGCCATAGATCGGTGACTTTCATCATTGTCCTGCGCGCCTGTTCAGCGCGGGAGCCGGTTCCGCGCAGCGTGAGAGACTCGGCATCGAACGCGTTCGAGACGCGGACCACGTAACTCGGAAAACGGTAGGTCCCCGGATGATGGATCTGGTACACCCAGAGAATTGGATGTTCCGACATGAATGGTGCGACCGCGGGCGGCCCGAGCGCAACCAGGCCAACGAGCGCCAGGAACATCGCGAGTCCGCGAAACACCCGCACACCTCTTTCGCATGGTCTCAAGTGTCGGCCCGGCGAGCACTGAACCTCGATTCTTACAGTACCACCCGACACCCTGAATAACGCCCGTGAGCTTCACGCCTGGCTCGTCCGTCAGGGAGCTGCGGATCTGTCGTTGTGAGCGGACTCGCCGAGAAAACGCAGCGGCGCTACGATCATTTCGGGAACCTAGGCTCGAAACCATAGTGCGCAAGGAGTTGCCGCATGCTTTCTGGCTGTTCTTTCCAGACGCGATCCGTTCGCGCAAGGATTCGCTGCCACTCGTCTTCAGCTGTGTATCCCGGCGGCGGTTTGCAGCCACAGAATCTTGCTGGCCAATTATCGATCTCTCGGTAGCCGTTCATCATCCACCGAAGATTGTAAGGGTACGGCGTTTGTGGTCCACACACGTAGCGGTGCAGTGGAGACTGCTTCCAGTTACCGAAGAGGGTCAGTGCCGCGACCACACCGAGCAACGCCCCCACCACTTTCAGAGATCGCCGCATGGTTACTTTTCTACCATGGGAGGTCTCCAACGGCGCCGACCCTCGTTAGCCGTGAGGGTGCCGTCAATTGTCGGGCACTTAAGCTCACGCATTACGGCCGCCTACCCTTTCTCGCGTCGAAGGGACTTCTCTCGAACCGTTTAATATCGGGCGCACAGTTGAGGGCGTCCGGCTCGCCCAAGAGCAAGGCTAAACAGCCGCACCCATGTCGGCATTTCTCCTGGTGGTCGTCAAGAGGTGGGGAATTTTCGATGACCACGCTTCGGACCATTGGGTGACCGTTGAGCCTCCGCTCGAACGGCGACTCGCCGTCAAAATCCAGCGGCTCGCCCCGCCAGCGAAGCCTTTCGCGTGATCTCCGCCGTCTGGTAACCTGCGGCGTGGCAGTCTGACGACATGAGGAACACGTTCACGGTCCCTGCCAGCCTCCTGTCGTTCGCGAGATTCACACTCGTCGGTGCCGTGACGGGCGCCTTGGTCGTCGCCCTCCTCGGGTCCCTGCTGTCCGTGAAGTATGCACAGCTTGACTGGAATGCCCCGTAAGAAGACCATGGAGCAATCCGCGCAGGAAGGAGCCATGCCGACGGCTACCGTTATCCCAGCCATGCCGACGGCTCCCGTTGTCGCGAAAGAGATCACTCCAGAAATGGAACGCGAGCTGGCGCCGGGGGGAGCGCCCGTCGAAGTCACAGCCAAGTTGTTCGAGATGCTAGCCCCCGATCAGAGCTGTGCACGAGCCAACCTACGACGTGTATCCGGATACTGGCAAAGTGGTGAGAGCGGGACAAGTCTGGACGATCTACGGCACAAGCCGTGACTCCGGCGAGTATGAGTGGACTCTCACGAACGTGGAAATCCGTTCGTCGGAACGTGGGTCCTGGCTTGTACGCGGTTGGGGCGAACCTCGCAACCGATGCCGTACCACTGATCAGGATTTCGGACTTCACCCGGGAAGAGTCCGTCGAACTGTGGCTGCCGCGATAGTCGTCAGCTCGTTTCTGCCAGACTGTGTGTGAGCCGTCATCTTCACCACTTGCGCCGGTCGTCCCCTCGCCGATCCTCCGACCGATAGCGTCGGTCGGCTCTACCCCCGCTTCAAGACGGCCTTGGTCGGACGCTTAAATTTTGCAGGAAGCCCGGCGTTATGGAACTCGCGTCCCGTTAACTCCGTTTTCTAGGGTGTAGCCATGACCCATTCGTGGCCGCCCCCAATCCCAACTGGCCGGCCGGGACAATCCGTTCCGCAGGTGCACCGACAGCCCGTACAATCGTGCATGGCCACGTTTCCGGTGCGTGTGCTGGGGGTGCTCGCGCTGATCCTGTCAATCACGCTGCCGAGCTGTCAGGCGGTGTTCACTCAGAGCTCGTCCATCAACGCGCCACAGCGGCTCAGCCCGGGATTCTTTCAGACGGACCGTCGGTGACCAACCCGCTCTACGCCCCTCCACGTCGAGAGGGACAGATCCCGCCGCCAATCCCCACGGTGCTGCCAGAGCCGGTGAAGCGGGCTCGCGCCTGGGCTCCCGTCCTCAAGTCCGCCGCGCTGTTCATTCTGCCGGCGCCGCTGCCCATCGCCGCGCTCGTTGCCCTCGTCAACGACGACGTGTCGCGTCTTGCACTCGATGGCGGCGCGCTCGCCTGCTTCTGGACCGCGGGCGTATTGTGCTGGCAGGCGTTGGTTGCCGAAGCGCGCTACATGCTCGGCGACCGGCTCGACCTTCCGCCGTTTCCTCGAAAACTCGTGAGCGCCGTCTTCACAACGTCGGGCGCGGCTCTGGCCGCGATGGCGGGCGGCCACAGCGCCATGGGAACGGCCATCTTCGCCGGGCTGGGCGGTGTTGGACATCTGGCCTTCTACGGCTTCGATCTGCGTCCGCGCCGCGTCACGGTCAAGCCGCTCGAGGGCGTGGACGTGTCCGCCGTCAGCGAGCAGCTGCAGCAGGCTTACCAGCGGCTTCGTCGTATCGAATCGTCGGCCCGGACGATCACTGTGCCGGAATTCTGCGATCGGCTCAAACGGATCATCGGAATTGGGCATAACATCCTCGCGGAGATCGAGCGCGATCCGCGGGAAGCGACCCGCGCCCGGCGGTTCCTGCACCTGTATCTGGACAGCACCGAGCGAGTGACCGAGGAGTTCGCACGCACGCAGCGGCAGGGACGCAGCGCGCCGATCGAGCAAAGGTTCCGTCAGTTGCTGATCGACATGGAGAACAGCTTCTCGCAGCAGCATCGCAGGCTGCTGGAACACGATACGATGGCGCTCGACGTCGACATGGAAGTCCTCAGTGCCCGGTTGAAGCGGGAGGGAGTGGTCGATCAGGTGGAGACACGATCATGAGCGACATGCCGGCGCCACAGAGCGCGCCCACGCGAACCGCGGAGCCCGCGAGCGATACGGCCATTGCGCCACGGCCGACGGTCATGCCGCCGCCCGTGCCCGCGGACCTGGTGAACTACCAGAGTGCACCCCCAGCCCGCAAAGCCGAGATCGAGCAGGCGATGAACGAGCTCGATATCGACGACAGCAAGACAATCCTGATGTTCGGCACCGCCGCACAGGAGGAAGTGACCTCCGTCGCCGACGAGATGCTCGAGGGCGTGCGCAACAAGGACACGGGCGTCGCCGGGTCGACGCTCAACGAGCTGGTGGTCACACTGCGCGGATTCTCCGCGCAGGACCTCGATCCGAAAAACAAGCCGGGACTGTTGAAACGCCTGCTGGGGCGCGCGCGTCCGCTCGCCAAAGTGCTGCAGCAGTACGAACAGGTGCGCTCGCAGGTCGATCAGATCAGCAACCGGCTCGACGCACACACGAGCATGCTGATGAAAGACGTCGGCATGCTGGATCGGTTGTACGAGCGGACCCTCGACTACTTCCATCGCCTCGAGGTCTACATCGCCGCCGGCGAGGAACATCTGCGCCGCCTCGACACCGACATCCTCCCCAAGATGACGCGTGAAGTCGAAGCGAGCCGCGACGTCGTCAAAGCGCAGGAGCTCGCCGACCTGCGTGCGCGTCGCGACGATCTCGAACGCCGCGTGCACGACCTCAAGCTGACCCGTCAGGTCACGATGCAGAGCCTGCCGTCGATTCGGCTCGTGCAGCAGAACGACGCCGCCCTCGTCTCGAAGATCGAATCGACGATGGCGAACACGATTCCGCTGTGGCGCCAGCAGCTGGCGATCGCGGTGACGATCGCGCGATCCGCAGAAGCCGGCGAGACGCTGAAGCGAGCGACCGACCTGACCAATGAGCTGCTGACGTCGAATGCCGAAGCGCTGCGGACTTCCACCCAGACCATCCGCACGCAGATCGAGCGCGGCGTGGTCGATATCGCGGCCGTCAAGCAGGCCAACGATGCGCTGATTGCGACGATCGACGACGCGCTGCGTATCGCGGAGGACGGCAAGCGTCAGCGAGCGGAAGCCGAAAAGCAACTGGTTGCGTGCGAGAACGACCTGAAGCAGGCCATCATCTCTGCCCGCACGCGTGTGGGGCGGGCGGCGCTGCCGCGGGGATAGGTATCAGGAATCGGGTATCAGGACTCAGGGCTGGGCTAGGGATCAGGTCGGTCCATGATAGCCCTTCGATCCAATGACCGCGGACAGTTCACTCCGCGCGTACTCATCTTTCGCCAGCTTTCCGAGTACCGTGCGGAAGTCGTACCGAGGGGTCCATCCAAGCTCGCGTCGCGCGCGGTCGTTCACATACACGCGATCGATCGTCGGAAACATCCGCCAGCCACGCCGCTCGTACTCGGCTTCGTATTCGGGCACGCGTCGTCGCACGACTGACGGAGCGTCCGTTCGCAGACCCGCCACGTCCTCCGGCAGGAGCGGCGTCGTCGCGCTGATGATGTAGCGCCCGAACCCGATCGATGGCGCCCGCTCGAGCGCGAGCAGATGCGCCGCAACCGCGTCTTCGAGGTCGACGCGGCGATACAGAAATTCGTTCGCCTTCGCGTTCTCCGCGTCATACGCGATGCGGATCGCCTCGTCGTCATCCTCCTCTGGAAAGAAGCGCGACGTGCGCAGGACGAGGCATGGCAGGCCGTGATCGCGATGGAACAGCTCGCACACGTCTTCGGCAGCCGCCTTCGTAACGCCATAGATATTGCGCGGGACCGGCCGCACCTCTTCGGTGATCCACGCCGCCGGCTGGTGGGTGTCGGGCCTGAGCGCACGGCCGAAGACACTTGTCGTGCTGGTGAATACGAAGGCGCGAACGCCGGCCCGCACCGCTTCTTCGAGCAGATTCAGCGTGCCGGTAATGTTCGTGTCGACGAAGGCCTGACGGGAATGCGTCTCGACGTGCGGTTTGTGCAGCGTCGCCGTGTGCAGGACGGCGTCCACTCCCGCCATCGCCGTTTCCACGAAGGCATGATCGACGATCGACCCGACCAGCGTCGTGTACGGCGAGGCCTTCCGATCGAGGCCGATCGCGTCGAGGGCGGATCGCTGAAGTGTGCGAACGAGCGCCTCGCCGAGATGTCCGGCGCTACCTGTGACGAGTACCCTCATAGCAAACTCCCGACTCCCTTACGCAGATCCAACTCCCAAATCCCAAACGTCCGTCTGGAAGTTGGACGAGCGACAGACGTTGGGGATTGGTAGTTTCTAACGCCGCGGCGCGATGGGAGCGCTCACGGGCACCACGACCTCGCCTGCCCCGGCGGCCATGCCTTCCAGGTACTCGCGGCTGAAGTCGACGCGCAGCTCGATCCACATCGGCAGGTGATCGGACATCTGGTACGTCCGCCAGGTCTTGTAGCTGCCAGGCTTGCCGGTGCTCGTCTTCGGAACAAGCGGCCCGTACGTCGCGGCGTCGCCATCACGGTAGACGTATTTGTAGTAGTTGAAGACCCCGGCGTTGCACTCTTCGAGCTTGTCCTTGAGGTCGGGCGCGATGAACGCGATCTGATCGAAGTGCTTCGACTGGTCGACGTTGGAACCGGTGCCGAGCAGCTTCGGGTGAACCTGAAAGCCGGCTGCCGTCAGCGCTTTCAGCGTCGCGTCGTTCACGTTGAAGATGTTGAAGTCGCCGAGCAGGATCATGTTGCGCGCCCAGGCACTCTTCTTTGTCGCTTCATCGGCAAGATGCGCTGAGAGCAGCTGAATCTCGCGCAGGCGCTGCGGATCCTCGGCCGAATCCTGTCCGTAAAACGCGTGCGCGGTGCAGACCGTGAATTTGAACCAGGCGGTACGGAAGCCGACGATGAATGGCGTGCGCGCGTGTTGCTCCGCCGGCCCGGTGGTCGTCGGCGGGACGACGACCTCGCCGGCGAGACCACCGAAGCGAATCTTGCGCGTGTCGTACACGAACGCCATGCGCTCGAGGTTTCCCTGCCGGCCGCGCGTCACGTCTGTCAGAAGATAGTCCCACCAGGCGCCCAGGATGCTCATCACGCGCTCCAGTGATGACAGATCATCACGGACTTCCTGAACGGCGACGATATCGAAGTGGTCGATGATCTCGGCGATGTAGTACAGCGCTTCCTTCTCGCGTGGTCCGTACTTGGTCGACTCGAATTCGCGGATATTCCACGTCGCCAGCAGGAGCTTGCTCGAGCGGACGCGTTCCGGGACGCCGTCCTCTTTGAGCCCGCTCTTCAGGCGCAATAAGCCGGCAGCGGTGCGTTGTCCGTATGCGCCGAGATGGTGAAGGTCGTAGTAGAAAGGCACTGGATCAAGGGCCGCCTAAAGGCGGCCCCTACGAGGTCTCGTTCAGTTCGGACGTCTGTATTCAATTTCAGTTCGTTCCGGCGGTTGCGACGCGCATCAGCTCCGCGCGCGTGATCTTGCGACCGTCGGCCGCATAGTGAACGGGGATGATCGTCTGCACATCCAGCTTCAACCGGTCGATCGTCGACACGAGGTTTGCCGTGTACGGGCTGACGGGTGTCGGCGGTGGCGCGCTCGCCTGCGCCGGCGGATTGTAGGCATCGGCCTCGAGCAGCGTCTTGATTTTCGGCAGATACACGATGAGCAGGCCAGCGTTGTGTCCGTTGTCGGCCAGATGATAGAGCTCGATGACCTGATTGCCGTCGGTCATCACCTTCTTCTCGGTCATCGTCTCGAAGGTCGGCTTCTTCTTCGCGGCGCTGAGGCGGTCCGGCGACAACGTGTGCGGCGCCGCCGCGATCTTCTCGAAGAACGGCTTGTTCACTTCATGCGTCACGATCGTCGCGCCCTCCGCCATGGCGGCGCGAATGCCGCCCGAATGATCGACGTGATGATGCGTGTTGATCACGTAGCGGATCGGTTTGTTCGGAATCAGGCGCTTCGCCTCCGCGAACACGGCGACGGCGCGCTCTTCGGTCTGCGGCGCCTCGACCACCACGATGTGATCCTTCATCTCGATCGCAAGGCTCGCGTAGCCGCCCAGGATCAGATACACACCGTCACCGAGCTTCTCCGACGGCGTGCCCGGAGCCGGAGGAGCGCCACCCGCCGCATTGGCCGGAGGCTGAATGTTCACCGGCGCGTTCGGCTTCACGTCGCTGACGGTCAGGTCGAGAATCGGATAGCCGCCCTGCCGCTGCACGATGTGCATCGGGAACTTCACGCCGTTGAAGTCCTTGTAGTCCGAGTAGACGCTCTCGAACACCGTATCGCCGAACAACGGGTTGTCGATCATCGTCTCGACGCGCTCGACGAGGGTCTGATCGTTGATGTAGCCGTTCACCGCTGCCTTGTTCTGGCCCATGAACGTCACGACGCGATACGCCTTGCCGGCAACGCGCTGCGACTTGACCGTCGCGTTGTTCATCGCAGCCGCGCGAAGGAAGGCGTGCGGCATCATCCAGATCTCGAGCTGCTGCACCCACGGCGTCGACGGCGTGACGACGATCGTCTGGTTCTGCATCTGCTCGCCGCGGACCGGCTGCTGGCCGCCGCCGCGAGGCGGATTCTCCGCCTGCATGCGCACGCGATCCATGCGCGACGCGGGCGTCTCGAAGTTGATCTGCCGCGTGTAGGTCTTGTCGGCGAATTTGGGCCACGGCGACGTCGGACTGTAGGCCTGCCCGTAGACGAAGTCGAAGCCGCTGGCCGAGTACTCGACCGTGCGCAGCGCGTCGACGCCCATCGCCTTCGACGCCGCATCGATGACCGATTTCGCGTCCTGCGCGATCGACAGCGCCGGTAACGTCAATATGAGGGCTGCGATCAGCAACCGTGCGCGGACCATACCTGCCTCCTTGTACCGGCGCGTCGAGAACCCGACGCGCCTCGCGGACCACAGCCACCCCACCGCGCTGAAAACGCGCGTCGGGGACCCCGGCGTTCGGCCCGCGCCGCATTTCCGATACCGACCCAACGACCGCTTCCGATTGGGAATTGGAAGTTTGGGAGTTGGGAGTGACAAGTGTTCTTTCCTTACGCAGCCGCCATCGGCGCGTCCATGCCGGCCCACAGGTTCATGGTGTTGAGCTCTTCGCGCCCGCACGCCTTCAGGTACAGGAACAGCTGCGTGCGATACGCCGCATGGCCGGCGAGAATCAAGTTCACGATGATGGAGCCGCGCGACGACTTGCGGCCGAACATCTCGATCTGCTCGCGGAACTGCTCGTCGGTGATCGCACCGATGCCGGACGCGTAAATCGCCGACTGGCCCTCGAGCTCCTTGACGGTCTGATCGAAATCGCGGGCCTTCGCCGCCGCTTCCGCCTCCGTCCAGCCCGCGACGTCGAAGCCGCCGCCCGTCACAGCCTTGACGAGCTGCGGACCCATGATCGTCATGTACTGCAACAGCTCGAGCACGCTGCGCTGTTTGGGCGACGGCCGGTAATCGCGCATCGTGGGCTCGACCTTGCTCGCCAGATGCAGCAGGATGCGGACTTCGTTCTGGAGCGACTCGATCAATTCGGTTTTAGTCAGGACCATGGTTTCCTCGCGTGAAGGCGGCGCATGCACGACAGGCCGCGCCGAAAACGTGTTTCTCCGGGTCCGGCTGAAGCCGGACACGACGAGAAGAGCGGCAGGATATCACGTGCACAGCGATGCGAGAATGACCGGGTGGCGCACGCCGACTCGGAAATCCTCGTCGTCGACGGACACGAGGTCACGATATCGAATCCACAGAAGGTCCTCTTTCCCGACGCCGGATACACGAAGCTCGACGTCGTCCGCTATTACCTCGCGGTTGGTCAGGGCGCGCTCCGTGCCGCCGGCCACAGACCGAATGTGCTCGTGCGGTATCCGAACGGCATCACCGGCGAGTTCTTCTACCAGAAGCGGGCACCCTCGTCTCGCCCGCCGTGGATCGAGGTCGTGACGCTCCGCTTTCCCTCCGGCCGCATCGCGGAAGAAATGGTCCCGCGCGAAACGGCTGCGCTCGCGTGGATGGCCAATCTCGCATGCCTCGAGCTGCATCCGCATCCCGTGCGCGCCGACGATCTCGACCATCCCGACGAACTGCGCATCGATCTCGATCCGGTCCCTGGCGTCGAATGGCCGCAGGTTCGCCAGGTGGCAACGGTCGTCCGTGCGGCGCTTGCCGACCTCGGTCTGATCGGCTGGCCCAAGACCTCGGGGTCGCGCGGCATGCACGTCAACGTCCGCATCGAGCGTCGCTGGACGTTCGATCAGGTGCGACGCGCGGCGCTCGCGCTCGCGCGCGACATCGAGGCGCGCGCGCCGTCGTTGGCAACGAGCAAGTGGTGGAAAGAGGAACGCCACGGCGTCTTCATCGATTACAACCAGAACGCAAAGGACCGCACCGTGGCCGCGGCGTATTCGATCCGTCCGAAACCGGATGCACGCGTGTCAGCCCCTCTGACCTGGGACGAAGTCGAGGCGTGCGAACCCGCTGATTTCACGCTGGCGACGATGCCGGCTCGGTTCGCGACGATTGGCGATCCCCACAGCGCGATGGATGACAGCCCGTGCTCACTCGACGCGCTGCTGGCTCTTTCGGCACGGCACGAGCGCGACGGTCTTGGCGATGCCCCGTGGCCGCCGCACTACAGAAAGCAAGCCGGAGAACCGGCGCGGGTGCAGCCGTCAAAGCGACGCGTCTCGAAGTTCCCGCTGATCGAGATCGGACGTTCGCGACAAAAGGAGGAGGTACTCGCCGGTGTCGAGCGCTGGAAGGCGCGTCATCCCGATGCGGCGTCACATCTCCAGGCGGCTGACGTGCTGGTCGACTCGATGCGGGGCCGTTTCACGACGTGGACGCGCGTTCGAATCAACCTGCAGCACGTCCCCGAGGAGCTGCGGCCCGCGCAGGAGCCATTGGATCCGGACGAGATGCCCGACGATTGGGGAGGGCCGCCTAAAGGCGGCCCCTACGACGGCGAATCTGCGAGCGGCCCTCACGATCCTTCTACGCCTGGCCCCCACGTGCGCCGAAGACCTTCTCGAGCTCGTACGGAGTCGTGACCTCCAACTGGTCGTAGCGACAATCCTCAGGTCGCTTGTCGGGTCGCCATCGCTGAAAGACGGCCGCATGTCGAAAGCGGTCGCCCTGCATGTGATCGTATTTGACTTCGCACACGCGCTCGAGCCGCAGCGGCTCCCACGACAGATCCTTTCCCGCGCTCCATCGACTCTGCCCACCAGGCATGCGCGTGCCCTCGGCGCCGGCCCATTCGGCCCACTCGCGCCAGGGATGCTCGTCGAACGCGTGGTTGCGCAGCGGTTCGAGCTCCGCAGCGAGTTGTCGCCGCGTCTCCGTGGTGAACGACGAGGTCACGCCAACGTGCTGCAATTTCCCACGCGCGTCATACAGGCCGAGCAGCAGCGATCCGATCAGCGTGCCGTGACCGTTCTTGTGCCAGCGAAAGCCGGCGACCACACAGTCGGCGGTGCGCACGTGTTTGATCTTGAACATGGCGCGCTTGCCGGGCTGATACGTCGCGCTCTCTGGTTTGGCGATCACGCCGTCGAGACCGGCGCCCTCGAATCGCTGCAGCCACTCCGCCGCCATCGCCACGTCTCGCGTCACCGGCGTGAGAAAGATTGGCGGCTCGACGCCTGTCAGAAGTGTTTCGAGCCGCTCGCGTCGTTCGCTTTGTGCGGCGTCGCGCAGATCGCGCCCGTCGGCAGCAAGCAGGTCGAATGCCACGAACGACGCGGGCGTCTCGCCGGCCAGCTTCGCGACACGCGACGCCGCCGGGTGAAGACGCAGTTGAAGCCGATCGAAGTCGAGTCCGTGAGACGTCGCAATCACAATCTCGCCGTCGACGACGCAGCGGTCGGGCAGTCGCTTGATCAGGGCGTCATGGAGCTCGGGAAAGTAGCGATCGAGCGGCCGCAGGTCGCGGCTCTGGATGTACACGTCTCCATCACCACGAAACACAATCGCGCGGAAGCCGTCCCACTTGGGCTCGTAGAAGAAACCGCCGCCGGTGGGCAGATCGGTCGCCACCTTCGCGAGCATCGGCTCGACTGGCGGCTCGATGGGAAACATCGTCAGCGGATGCCCATGTTCTCAGCGGCGAACGCCCACTGATCCGCGCGCTCGGCGATCAGTTTGTCCGTGGGTCGATAGCCATGCGAGCCCTGCACCTCCACTCGAATCAGGACGGGCTTTCCACATCCCTGTGCTGCCTGCATGGCAGCGGCGAACTTGAACGAATGACTCGGCACGACGCGATCGTCGTGATCGGCGGTCGTGATGAGCGTCGCGGGATAGCACGTCCCCGGCTTCACGTTCTGCACCGGTGAATACTTGATGAGGAACGGAAACTGATTCGGGTTGGACGCCGAGCCGTACTCGGTCGTCCACAGCTTTCCACCCGTGAACTTGTCGTAGCGAAGCATGTCCATGACGCCGACTGCGGGCAGCGCGACGGCGAACAGGTCGGGCCGCTGCTCCATCACCGCGCCGACCAGCAGCCCGCCGTTCGATCCACCCATGATTCCCAGCTTGGCCGGCGACGTGTACTTCTCGCTGATCAGCGCTTCAGCGACGGCGATGAAGTCGTCGAAGACGTTCTGCTTCTTCTCCAGCATGCCCGCCTTGTGCCAGCTCTCGCCGTATTCGGCGCCGCCGCGCATGCTCGCCGTCACCCACACGCCCCCACGCTCGAGCCACGCCGGCACATCCTGCCGATACGTCGGCAGCGTCGTCACCGAAAACCCTCCGTATCCGTACAGCATCGTCGGGTTGGTGCCGTCGCGTTTCAAGTCCTTACGAGCAGTCACGAAGAACGGAACCCGCGTGCCGTCCTTCGACATGGCGAACATCGCGCGCGTCTCGAAACTGCTGGTGTCCACCGGCACCTTCACCTGCTCGAAGGCAGTACTCATGCGAGTCGCAGGATCGAACCGATACACGGTCGATGGTGTCAGCGGTGAACTGAACGCGTACCACACATCGGGCGAATCCTCGCGGCCCCTGATGGCAGTGACCGTTCCGGTCGACGGGAGCGCGATCGTCCCCTGCTCCTCGCCGTTGAGACCGAAGACGAGCAGTCGGCTCTGCACGTCGACGAGATACTGCGCGACGATCCGGCCGCCGATCAGGCGGACGTCTTCGATCGCTTCCTTGCGCTCGGGGACAACGGTCTTCCACGCCGAGGGACTGGGAGTTTGCACGTTCACAGCGATGATTCTGCGATTCGGCGCATCCTTGTCGGATCGCAAGTACACCGTGGAGCCCTGAGTCCCGAACGGCAGGTACTCCGCGTCGTTGGCCTCGATCACCGGCTTGACTGCGGCATTGACGTTCGGCGAGGTTGGATTGCCGAGGTCCGCGTAATACAGGCGATTCTGATTCCCCGAACCCGGGTACATCAGCACGAACAGATAGCGTCCGTCTTCGCTGACCAGGCCATTGATGATCCATTCCGGCAGGTCCTTGCGTTCATAGACGAGCACGTCCTGCGATTGCGGCGTGCCGACGCGATGGTAGTAGAGCGTTTGGCCCGAGATCGCCGCCTCAAGAACTTTGTTCTTCGGCGGCTCGGGGTACCGCGAGTAGTAAAACCCCTTGCTGTCGTTCGTCCACGAGATGTTCGAGAAGCGCATCCACTTCACGTCATCGGGGAGCTCCGCGCCCGATGCGACGTCGCGAACCTTGATCGTTTCCCAGTCGGCGCCGCCTTCCGACAGCCCATACGCGAGCAGCTTCGCGTCCGGCGACGGCACCCACTCGGCGAGCGAGAGCGACCCGTCCTCGGAAATCGCGTTCGGATCGATCACGAGCGTCGGCGGCGCGTCGATGCGCGAGCGCATGAAGACTGGCGACTGACGCTGCAGTCCGGTGTTGCGGGCGTAGAACAGCGTGCCGTGCTCGACGGTCGGCACGCCCACCCTCGCGTAGTTCCACAACTCGGTGAGCCGCTTGTTCAACGGGTCACGCAGCGGCAGCGATTTCAGATACGGCTCGGTGACGGAGTTCTCCGCCGCGATCCAGTCGGCGACCTCCTTCGAGTCGAGCGCCTCCATCCAGCGATACGGATCGGGCACCTTCACGCCGGCATAGTCGTCGACGACGGACGCTTTCGTCGTGGTTGGGTACTTCAGCGTTTGCCTTGGCGCCGTCTCCGTCTTTCCGCACGCGATCGTCATCGTCACGAACGCGACTAGCGTGGCGAACATGAATCTCGGCATATGTGTTCTCATGTGTTGCATGACTGATCTCAGGCGTTCCTGGAACCGCCAGACCGTCTCACGCCTGATCGTTCTTGCTGCGTGCGCGTCTCTCGGTCGCGACGCGGCGGCGCGCCAGGACCTCACGGCGCTGCTGAAGATGCAGACGCAGGCGATGCTCGATGCCGTCACGGCCGGCGATCCGAAAGTATGGGATCGCTACCTCCATCCCGCAATGATCTACCTGGCGGAGGACGGCACGCGCAAAGGCAAGGCCGATCTGCTCAAGGAGATCCAACCTCTGCCGCGCGGGATTTCCGGCGCGATCACTATAGGCGCATTCGACGTGCGCGCTCACGGCAACGTCGCGGTCGCAACGCACGACGACAACGAGCGGGAGAACTACTTCGGCCAGATGTTGAATGCCCAGTATCGAACGACGGATACGTGGCTGCAGACGAAGGATGGCTGGAAGTTGATCTCGAGCCAGGTCCACGCGGCGCTCATCGATCCTCCGTCCATTCAAATGCCGACCGCTCGGCTCGACGAGTACGCGGGCGTCTACCGCCTGACTCCTGAGATTTCGTACACCATTCGCAGAGCCGACGGCGGCCTCAGCGGCGAGCGAACTGGCCGGCCGGCGCAGATGCTGAAGGCCGAAGCCGCCGACGTGTTCTTCGTCCCCGGCCAGCCGCGCATCCGCAAGATCTTCCTGCGCGATTCCGCCGGTCGGATCACCGGATTCGTCGATCGTCGCGAGGGGCGAGACGTGAAATGGGAGCGCTCGAAGTAGCTTGCGGCACCCGAAGGCGTGTCAGCGAAGGAGCTCGATCAGACGCCTCACGCTATCCAGACGCTCCAGCGCATTGACACGCTCGATGACTGCATCGGCACGAGCGTCGCCCAGCACGGGCGACATCAGCTCGCGGGCTTTCGCGTTGACGCGCGCATCGTCCAGTGGGTTCTCGCGTGTGCCGGGCGGAAAGCGCGTGAAGCGGCTGACCGTGCGACCGTCTCGCAGTGTGACCTCGACGCGGCCACTTCGCGGCGCGGCAGGATCCATCAGCGCGCGATCGGCGATCAGCTGGATCCGATTCTTCGCCGCCAGCACTCGCGGGTCGCGCATCCGCTCGTAGGAGTGGCTGTCGTCGAACGACAAGGTGCCGTCGATCAGCGCGACCGCGATCGCGTACTGGCAGTTGACATCGGGCATCGCGCGATCGTCGACGATGCGCGCACCGTCTTCGGGGAGGCGAACGACGATCCGCTGCACGTTGTCGACGGTGAGAGCATGCTCGCGTCGCAGCGACAGGAAGGCGTCGAGCGGCGCTTGAATCGGGTAACCAACGGAGAACACCTTGATCGCGGTCTCGGTGACGAAATAGCGGCGGCCCAGGTCCGCGACCATTTGCTCCGGCTGTGGCTGGGCCGAGAAGGCCTGCAGCACGTTGTGCTCGCCGTCGAGTACGTCGGGCACTCCGGTGAACCCTGCCTGCACCATGGTCACGGCGGTGACGCCGTTGCGCGCGCCCATTCCCGCGAAGTCGAACGCTTTCTCGATGTGCTCGGTGTCGCGCTCCCAGCTCCACACTCCCGAGATCTGTTGCGCCGCGTACGACAGCGCGAAGCACATGCCCCGTTCGTCCAGCCGCGCCAGAGAGGCTGCGGCGGCCATGCTGCCGAGCGTGGAGCTGACGCCCTCGGCGCTGCGATGCGTCGCGCGGACACGATCGGGGCCAAGCGCCATCAGGAAGCGACAACACACGTCGTAGCCAAGCGCGACGGCGCGAAGGAGTTCGAGACCCGACCGATCGTCGCGTTCTCCAATCGCCAACGCGGCGGGGACGACCGCGCATCCCGGGTGCGCTTTGGTAACCGGCTCGAAGTCATCGGTCTCGTCCGCGTGCGCGAACATCCCGTGTGCCAGCGCCGCATTCACGGCTGTCGTCTTGATGTCGGTCGTGCAGACGGACGCTTCGGCTGCGCCGCCCTGCGCGCGCACGTATCGGATCGCGGCGTCGCCGGGCTTCAACCGCGCGCCCGAGACGATGGCGCCAAGCGTATCGAGGACGCGATGCCGCGTCGCGGTCATCACATCCGGAGGCAGGCTTCGATCGCGCGCCTCCACCATGTAGCGCGCCAGACGCGCTGTCACGTCCGAGGCGAACGGACGGTCGGCTGGCGTCTGAGCTTCGGCGAGAGGTGGCACACCCGCCGACGCGATCAGCGCCCCGACTCCACGCAGAAGAGAACGACGTCGCATCACGTAGGGGCCACCTTCAGGTGGCCCGACGATGTTACTCCCCAAACCGCTGACTAGATCACTTCTCGCCACGTGATCATCCGGATGGCTCCACCGACTCTGGCGATCGTCGCCTGAATGGTCCGGCGGGCGCCGCTCGCGCCGTAGGCCTGCGCAGTCACGAGAATCCGTCCACGTCCGGGATTGTCCACCTCACTGCTGTCACGCAGCGGGTCGCCATCACTGTCGGACGGATCGTCCCCCACCCAGACGAGGACGTACGCCCGTGCTGTGCCATCGGGCAAGCCCGCGATCGATCCCAGGGATCCGCTCAGGAACAACTGCCAGCGCGGATTGCTGATGCCCCAGGGGCGATCGGCGGTGACGGAGCTCATGTCAGCGTCCGAGCATGCCGACTCCTTTCCGCATCGGAGCATCGCGGTCAGTTTGTCGAGATCGATGCTGGTGCCGTCTGCCGCCCGGCGGGTTCCGGTTGGAGCCCCATCACTCGATGTCGAGCGTGACGTGCCGTTCAGCACGAGATCGAAATTGGTTACGGCGGCCAACTGCCCAACGGCAATCTCGAGGGCTGCGTCCGCCGCATAGAGCGCGTCGAGCCCGTCGCGGTGCCGCGCCGAAATCGTCGTCTCGACGGTGGTCACCAGCACGAGCGCCGACGCCAGCGCTGTCACCAGTGCCGTCCACAGAAGTACGGCAATCAACGCCAGCCCCCGCTGGTCCGATGCGAGAGCGAGAGGCGGACCTGACTCGCCTCCGCCCCCCGGCTTCGGCGAGGTCCGCGCCACGGCGGCGCGCCGGGCGTTCATCGCGACAGACTCACATTTCGTGGCGTCACGTCGAACCGCGCTTCCAAATCGGGCACGAGCCGCGTGCTCGACGTGGCCGTGCCGCCGCGTTGAAAGAACGTGGAGGCAGGACCGCGCAACGATGCCGCCGCTGCCTCGAATCGCATGCTGACGCGAACACGGCGGACGCGCAGGAGATCAGCGTCATATCTCACGGGCGATGCCTCGTCTGGACACCATGGGCCGTCAGTCAGCGTCGCGGCGACCAGCTTCACGTCGGAGACGGTTCCCGACAACGTCGTCAGGCGCGGCAGGTGTGCGCCTTCGTCCACGCGAAATACACAGTTCTCACCCGCGGGCCAGGAGTCCGCGTTGTTGTCGACGTCGATTGGTGGAGGCCTCGGCCCGTACGTCGTCCATGGTCCCTGCGTCGTTCGCAGGTCTGTTCCTGCCAGCAGTCGTGGCGGAGAGGGATCGCCGAAGTACTCGAACTCCAGCTTCACCAACTCGTCGACCACTGGAAGATCGGTCACACGTCCGTCGTAGTGCACGAGTTGCAGCGCGCCTGTTGCGCTGTCGTTTTTCGCGTAATACGTGTGCAGATCGACGGCCGCGAGAATCGAGGCACTGTTGTTGTGCGTCCCTGCAAACGAGCCGATGTGATCGATGGTCACGACGAAACCAAGGACGCTCGCGACACTGCCGATGTCGTAGGTGCCGTCAGTATCCAGGATGATCACGCGCATGTCCTGCGTGAAACCACACAGGCGATCGAATGGCAGGCCGCCACAATTCGGCGCGGCGTCGACGACGAGCTGCTGACCGGCGACCGACGCGCGCGTGACCCGCGCCTGGGCGACGGGCGAGGGAAGCGTCACGAGCGAGAGCGTGTCGGTTCTGAAGAACACACCTTTGCCGATATCGCTGTTCGAGTCGCCTATACGGTACGGGACCACCGGAGCGAGATAGTCGGACAGCGGACCCGACGCGGGTCCCGTGTCGACGCCTGCGCCGGCGGCCATGATGTCGCGCACCACGGTATCCGCGGCGGCGCGAACGCGCTGCTGGAGGTCGGCGGCTTCGGGCTGCGCCTCGAAGATACCCTGAGCCGGAACGACGATCGCGACCGCCGCGCTCATGACGATCGCGGAAACAGCCGTCGCGATCACCAGCTCCGTCATGGAGAAGGCCGCGGTCGAGCGGAGGCGGCGCGCGAGACGAAGGCGAGGGGTCATCGTGCTTTCCTGGTGCGGACGGTGACGAGACGCACGACATCGGGACCTGTGCTCCGCTGGCGCATCGCGCTTCGCGGCAGAACCACGACGCTGAACACGAGCCCGTTTGCAGTGTCCGTCCGCAACGGCTCAATCGCCCATCGCCTCACGAAGCCTGCCCGAGCGAGGTCAGCTCGCCGTCCAAACAGATCGAGGGAGTCGCTGTAGCCGGCAACGCTCTGATCGATCGAGCCTCCTGGCATCAACCCGGTCCCGCCGCCGGCCATCACCGCAGGAGATGTATCGGTGGTCACGTCGGTGAGCGTGACGCCCTGCGAATCGAAACCGAATGCGAGCTCGCGAAGCTCCTCGAGCTTTTCCATCGCGAGGAGCGTCGCTGCCGTCCGTACGCGCGCATCGACGTTCAACCTGGTCGCCACCGCGAAGAGCTGCGAGACGGACGTGACGAGGACCACGATGATGCCGATCGCGACGAGGACCTCGATCAGCGAGAAGCCGCTTTCTGTGCGTCCGAGACGAGTTCGTTGCATACAGATCTTGTGAGCAACGATCCGGCCGGAATGCCACGTCAGGACACGCACTGGAAATGCTCGACATTTGAAACGTCTTCGTCACGAGTCCGGTCGTCAGCGCCATGCGTGTGGCAAGATTTGCCGCGGCTCGATCGACCGCAGATCGCAGTTCCTGCCCCGGAACCCGGAACCCGGAACCTGGAACCCGGAACCTGGAACCTGGAACCTGGAACCGAACAGGGAACCCGGAACACGGAACTCGGAACTTCGCCTCCGGGTTATGCTCCTACCTCAGAAACCATGAAGGAGACCCGATGCGACATGTCCTGGTGACGGGCCTGACCGCTGCTCTGCTCATCGCCGTGACAACGATCTCTCCGTTCGCCCAGCAGCGACGTCCCGCGGAGTCCGGTCCGGCGCCGCGATGGCCCGACGGACGGATCAACTTTGGAGCGCCGCCTGGCGAGAAGGGCGTGTGGGAACGACGCAACGAGCACCTCGTAATCAACCCGAAGTCCTATCAGGCGAACGCCACACGGACGGCTCGCGTACACATCGATCAGGTACCGCTCCAGCCATGGGCGCGGGCGCTCACCGATCACCGCCACACGCTCGCGCTGGCAAGCGAGCCATACACACGTTGCAAGCCGGCAGGCGGGCCGCGTCAGATGATGTCGCCCTACGGTCTCGAGGTGCTCGACATCCCGGAGCTGAAGCGCGTCTACGTCCTCAACATCTCGAACGCGCAGACCTATCGAACGATCTACATGGACGGCCGCACGCATCCGCACGATGTGCCACCGAGTTATCTGGGCCACTCGATCGGATGGTGGGAGGGCGACGCGCTGGTGATCGACTCGGTCGGCTTCAGCGAAAACTTCTGGATGAACCGCGACGGTCTTCCGCACACCGATCGGCTGCACATCCTCGAGCGGCTGACGCGCCCCAATTTCGACACGCTGAACTACGAAGTGACGATCGACGATCCCGGCGCCTACACGGCGCCGTGGACGAGCGGCTACACGCTGGGGTGGCAGAAAGGGCTGGAGCTGTTCGAATATTCCTGCCAGGAGAACAATCTCTCGCCCGAGAGCATGGCTGGGGAGAATCTTCTGAGCCGGTTCGTGCCGTAGAAGTCGTTCGTCTCTCGTCTCTGGTCTCTGGTGTCTAGTCTCTCGTCGGGGAGACGAAAGACGAAAGACCAGCGACTGCACGGACGACTCGTGCCGCCGGAGCGAAGGTCGCGGTGACCGGGTCGGCCTACTCTGCAGCCTTGAAGACGCGTTCGTCGAGCGGGCTGCCGGTCATCGGCTGCACCTCGTCTCGATACTTGCGCGTGTGAGCCGCCGCAGCATGCGCCTCGAGCGCCTGTGCGTTTGCCCAGCTCTCGATGATCGTGAAATGGTTGGCGCGCATTGGATTCTGCAGGATGTCGAAGCGCAGGCACCCCGCGTCCTTCCGGCTCTCGTCGGCCAGCCGATTGAGCAGGGCGACGGGATCTCCGCCGCCAGGTGCGAAGTCGGCGTGCGTGATCACGTGAACGGCACCGCGGCCTGAGCCGGCGCTCGCGGCGCGCACGTTGACCGCCTTGTACGGGCGCTCGTCGTAGCCGCTGACGCGAATCGCCTCGAGCGCCGACTTGAACTGCATCACCGTGGTCGACTTGGCGTGCGCCTCGCCTGCTCCCTGGTCCTTCCACGTTTCGACTACGACGAAATGACCAGGGCGATCGGACTGCGTGAACGCCTCGAACGCCACGAAGCCTGGCTCTCCGCGACTCGCGTCGCGATACTTGTGAAATGCATCGGTGAACGCGCCGGCTTTCGACGGCATGACCTCGACGTAGGCGACCGCATAGCGCGATGAATCCGCCGCAGGTGCGGGCGGAGCCTGGGCTGTCGCGAGCGCAACAGAAGAGAGCAACACGATCGATGAAAGAAGGATCTTCATAAGGGGAACACTATATGCGAAGGGCCGCCTGAAGGCGGCCCCTACGACTTCGCCTCAAGGCGGCCCCTACGACTTCGCCTCAAGGCGGGCCCTGCGATTTCGCCTCGAGGCGGCCCCTACGACTTCGCCTCAAGGCGGGCCCTGCGATTTCGCCTCGAGGCGGCCCCTGCGACTTCGCTTGAAGGCGGTGCTGCCCCTACGTGTGCGCGATCAACGCGTACCGATCGCCTTGGCCTCGCCATCCACATCCGCTTCCCATTTCGCGATCAGCGGGCGGAGCTCGTGCGCGATGTCCTGACGTCGATTGGCGAGATCGTTGCGCTCGCCGATGTCCTGGCGCAGGTTGAACAGCAGGACGATGGCGCCGTCGATCAGCAGCTTCCAGTCACCGCGCCGGACGGCTCGCATTGAGTGGGGCGCAATCGTGCGCCAGAACAGCGTGCGCTCCACTTCGGGCGCCTTGCCTTCGAGGATCGGCATCAGGTTCATGCCTTCCGGGCGCGCTTCGGCGGGAACGCTGGTTCCAGTCGCGGCCAGGATCGTCGCCGTGAGATCCATCGTGATGCCGACCTGATCGGTCGTGCGACCCGCGGGGATCCGGCCGGGCCAGCGCAACATCGCCGGTACGCGAATGCCGCCTTCCCAGACGGTCCCCTTGCGATGGAACAGCGGCGCATTGCGCGAGACCCATTCGCCGCCATTGTCGTTGGTGAAGATCACCAGCGTGTTCTGCGCCAGCCCAAGCCGATCCAGCGTGCGCAAAATCTGACCGACGCCTTGGTCTGCCCGTTCCATCATCGCCACATAGTCCGTGCGAGTGGCGGTGTCCTCGTCTTGCGGCTGCACGTGACGCGCGTTGTTCGGCGCCGTCGACGGATGGTCGGGCGGCTGGTAGGGCCAGTGCGCCGCGTTGTACGCGACGTCGATGAAGAATGGGCGGTTCGCGTTGTCCTCGATGAATTTCATCGAGCGCTCGGTAATCAGATCGGTCGAGTAGCCGTCGCGCTGGATTGGCGTGTCGTTCTCGAAGAAGTCGGGCTTCCCGTCGCCGCCGGTGTGCTGGTAGTAGTCGATGAACCCGCTCTTGAACCCGAAGAAGTAGTCGAACCCGTGCGCGTTCGGGCTGTGCTCCGGCGCGTATCCAAGGTGCCACTTCCCAATCAACGCTGTCGCATAGCCGTTGTTCTTGAGCAGTTGCGGCAGCGAGCGCCCCGTCGCGACGACGCCACGGTCACCGCCTTGCGCGTTGCGACCCGGCAGCGGGATCTCGATGGCGTAACGCTGCTGGTAGCGACCCGTGATCAGCCCGGTTCGCGTCGGCGAGCACGTGGCGCCGTTGGCGTAGAAGTCGGTCAGCCTGATCCCATCACGTGCGAGGCTGTCGATGTTCGGGGTCCTGATATCCGGCGCGCCGTAGCTCCCGATATCCCCGTACCCCACATCGTCGGTGATGATGAGCACGACATTCGGCTTGGTTGCAGCGTTCGCACGCGGCTGCGCGCTGGCGGTCGACGCACACGCCACGCACGCGGCGATGATGAAGAGCACTCGTTTCATAGTCACGATCTCGATCAAGGCGCAGCGTATCTTACTCCTGAGCTCCAGCCCCCCTGGCGGCTCGCTCAGGTCGATTCAGGCCGGTCGCCCTCCTCGTACCAATTCTCGTGCAGCGACGCCTGGGAGCAGCGCAGACAGGTCGTCCAGCGCCACTGATGACTGCAGCCAGGACAACGGCCGCGTGTCTCGAACGTGTTCCACACTGTCCCGCAGCTCTCGAACCGCGGCTCCGGCGTGCCGACGCAACTGCAGCACCATCGACTCGAAGGTTGTGGCTGCCACGAACAGAGCGGACAGCGGATTCGCCGGTGCGCGGTTTCGTCCGGCGAGCGCCGGTTCGCGGTGTCAATACGAGGGTCGGAAGGGACCGATTCCTTCAGAAGCCAGAGGGCTGTCTCCGTACACCGACACGCGTCAAGGATCTCCGTCGTCATGTGCGACCGATCTCTTTTACCATCGGCTCGAGGTGCGCTGCCAGCTTCAGCCACGGGTGATCCGCAGCCACAACGACACCATCCTCGACCAGCCACACCACCGCCAGCACGCTCTGCGCGAATGCCCAGGCGACCATGCGAGTCTCGTCGAGGTGGAGCTCGCGGGCAAATCGATTCACTCTTCGGGCAATCGTCGGGGGATTCGTGAAGACATCAGGTCGTTGCAGCGGGTTCCGAAGCGCGGCCCCAGTTTCGAATTCGAGCTCCGCCACGACACCTTTCGGGTCGATCGTGAGCCATCCGCGCGCGTCGTCCAGGAGGACGTTTTCATGATGAAGGTCGCCGTGCAGCAGGCGAGGACCGTGTTGGGAGTGACACAGCGCGGCGCAGACCTGTTGCGCGCGCTCGATCATCCGCACCGGAATACCGGCTTTCTGTGCCAGGGCTGCGTGGTCAAGTGCCGCGCCCCATTCGCGAGCGGTCGGCACATCGGTCGACATCGACGGTTTCATTCGCGCGATCACCTCGGCCAGGATGGCCGTTGCGCGGTCGTCGTCTCCCGCGTCGACGACCGTGACGAGTGATGTCGCCGGTTGCACCCGCTCGAGAAGCATCGCCCCGTCATCGAGGTCGAGAACCCTGACAACGCCTCGGCCGCCGAACGCCATCAGCACGTGACCCGAGTTCCATTCCTCTCGCCGTTCACGAATGATCTTGATGACGACAGGCTGATGGCCGCGAGTTCCAAAAAGCAGGACCGAGCCGTCTGTTTCCTCGACGTGCTCGACGGCCACTCGCCACTGCTGTGGAAGAACGACGATACGGCGCGCCAGTTCGAGTGCCATTTCGGATACATCACGCACGACGGCGAGGCGTATCCCACCCGCCTGGCGGCAGGTAGTGGAAGCGAATCAGGTACACGTTCTCGCCCGGTCCATGCTTCGCCGTCTGCAGCAGATCCTCAACGCCTGCAAACCCGGACTCGCGTGCGAGGTCGTCATCGATGTCGTCCATCTCGATCTCCTCGATCGAGTCGACGACGATGTGCCCCTCGTCCATCGGGTAACGGCCGCCGGCTTTCACGTGCGGGCGCTGCCATATGCGAACGCTGCAGCGAATTCGTCCGCGCCGCACGCCCTCACGGAGCTCCTTCTTGAAGACCATCTGCTAGTCCCCTGGAAACGTGAAGGCAGGTCGATTGGGAGACACGCGCGCCTCGATGACGAGCTCGTCCATGTCGTGCGCAAGCGGGCGGCCATCGAAGCCGCCGGCGATGTGGATGGTGGTGAAGCCGGCTCGCTGGAGGAGCCGTTCGATATCAGCGGGATACAAGTACGCCAGCTCCAGTCTTTGCAGTGAGCTGCGAGCGAGCATGCCGTCGCTCGCGAATTCGTCATATCGTTGCAGCGCCTGGAGACGCTGACGGACAGTGTCATAGCGAACGGCTTCCGAGCGGACGAGACAGCCGCCATCCTCACGATCGAAGACCCCCCTCGCGCGCCACACCGACGTGAACGCGCCCGCGTTCTGCGACATGAACTCCAGCGACGGGTGAAATATGTTGAACGCGAACGCTCCGTCCGGCCGCAGGTGCTGGCGCACGCGCGTCAGACATGCCAGCTGATCCTCCTCGGTCACGTTGTGGAGGAAGGCGCGGAAGGGCGCGATCACGAGCGCGAAACGGTCCGACAGTTCAAAGCTGCGCATGTCGGCCTCGACGAACGTGATCCGATCGCGGACCTCAGATGGTTCACTGGCTACCTTGCTGCGAAGCGCCGCGAGCATGCGTGCGTCGGCGTCGAGCGCGTGCACCACCACGCCGTCTTGAGCGAGCGGCAGCGTGATACGCCCGGTGCCGGCGCCTAGTTCCAACACGGGACCACCAGCCTCGCGCGCCTTGCGCCGATACCACTCGACGTCTCCAGCGAAACTGGCAGGCGTGACAGCGTCATAGAACTCAGGCTCGTAGGTCATTGCGCGGCTCTGGTCCGCCTAAAGGCGGACCCTACGTACGACAATTATCAAACGACACGCACGACGATCGTTCAAATCAATCCCGCACGCTTGGCGGCGTGATAGCGGTTCACCAGCTCGATGCCGAGGCGCTCGGGCTCGGCGTCCACCATCAGGGCATCTCGAGCCGCGAGTCGGTTGAACGCATCGCGACGCGACTGTTCGTACATGTGCGCGCTGGCCACTTCGATCGCGGCGTTGCCGGTCTCCAGCGGCTGCTGCATCAGCTCGCGGACGATCCGCTCACGCAGGCTCGCGAGCAGCACCAGGTGCCGGGTGCGCAGCAGTCGTAACGCATGGCCAAGCTCGGGACCATCCTCCCCTCGGAAGTTGGTGATGACAATCACGAGCGCGCGTTTGTGCTGGTTCCGCAGCAGCTCCTGGGCGGCATCGACATAATCGGAGTGCGTAGTCGACGGCTGCACGTCGTAGAGCTGACTCATGAGCGCGTTCAGCGCACGATTGCCCTTGCGTGGCGGAGACGAGCGATCCTCTCCGGGTGGCGTCCCGAACGTCATCGCCCCGACCGAATCACCCTGCTTCAGCGCGACGTAGGTGAGCAGCATCACCGCATTCAGCACCTGGTCGAAATGCGACGCACCGATGGCGCCGGTGCGATCGTCGGCGCGCATGCGCCGGCCACAGTCGACGAGCAACAACACGCACTGGTCCCGCTCGTCCTGGAATTCGCGGACGATCGGCTTTCCCTGGCGGAGCGTGGCACGCCAGTCGATGTGCCGAACGGAGTCACCGGTGCGGTATTCCGAGAGCTGCTTGAAGTCGGTTCCTTCGCCACGCTGCTGATACGCCTTGATGCCGATCGTCTGCAGCCGTCGGTCGCCGGCCAGCCATGCATAACGCGCGATCTGCGCGAAGTCCGGGTAGACGCGGCGGGATTCGGACGCGCCGGCGTGTACCAACAATTCGCACAATCCCCAGCGGGTGCGCACCCGCAGGTCGGCGGGTGCAAACGTCACCTCGCCCCGCCGCGTCGGAATCACCGTATACGACGTCTCGAGACGTGTGCCGCCACGCAGCGAGAGCGACATCGGCAGTCCGTCGGTGATCAGGCTCGGATCGGCGTGGTCATACAGAGCGCACTGCCACTGGTCGGCCCCTTCGATCTCGATGACGACGTGGATCGTCTGTCTCACCCCGACCGCGAGCGCCGACGGCAACCGCCGCAGCAGACGCGGCGACGAGCGACGCCACGTCCGCAGCGAGATCGCGGAATCGATCGCGGCCACGATGCCGATGGCGACAAGCGACGCGATCGAGGTCCAGAGCACGATCGACACGTTGACGCGCGCGAGCAGCGTGATCAGCAGCGCAATCGCGAGCGCGGTCACGATCGTGATCGAACGCCGGCTCGGAACGCACGACAGCCGCATCACGTCTCGCGGACCATAAAGGTCCGCGCCGCATTGGAAAGAGGACCTCGGCAGAAGCCCGCATTGCCGACGACACGTGCAGCAGTGCACCAACCAGCGAAGCGGGCATTGCACCAACCAGCGAAGCGAGCGTTGCACCGACCAGTGTCAGAGAGCATTGCACCGACCAGCGAAGTGGGCATTGCACCAACCAGCGTCAGAGAGCATTGCACCGACCAGCGAAGTGGGCATTGCACCAACCAGCGTCAGAGAGCATTGCACCGACCAGCGAAGCGAGTGTTGCACCGACACGCCTCTAGATCCGTGGCGCAGGCACGGTATCCACAATCTCGATGAGCAGCTCGTTGGCGGTCCGTCCCTCGAGCAGTGCATCCGGAGCCAGCGCCACGCGGTGGCGCAGCGCCGGCAGCGCGATCTGCTTCACGTCATCAGGCGTCGCAAACGCTCGACCCTCCAGCAGCGCGATCGCGCGCGCGCCGCGAATGAGCGCCAGCGCGCCGCGCGAGCCACTGCCGGTCGCCAGCGCCGGATGCTCACGTGTCGCCCGGACGATGCGGACGGCATAGTCGATCACCTGCTCGTCCACACGCTGCTGTGCGGCCCGCTGTTGCAGGGCGAGGACGGCGGGGCGATCGAGACATGGCTTGACGTTGGCCAACGGGAGCTCGTCGCCCGCCTGACCATCGGTCGCACGAACGACGACCGCGACCTCCTCGACCGCAGGCGGGTAGCCGATCTCGATCTTGAACAGGAAGCGATCGAGCTGCGCCTCCGGCAATGGATAGGTCCCCTCGGTCTCGATTGGGTTCTGTGTTGCCAGCACCATGAACGGCTTCGGCAGCGGCAGTGTCTGCCCCTCGAGCGTGACCTGATATTCCTGCATGACCTCGAGCAGGGCGCTCTGCGTCTTGGCCGGAGCACGATTGATTTCGTCGGCCAGCAGGATCTGCGTGAACACCGGTCCGCGCACGACGCGCAGCTCGCGATTCGACGGATCGAGCACGGCATGTCCCGTGATGTCCGACGGCATCATGTCGGGCGTGAACTGGACCCGCGCGTGCGGCAGCGAGAGCGCCTGCGCCAACGCCCGCACCAGCAGCGTCTTGCCGAGGCCAGGCACGCCTTCGATGAGCACGTGACCCGACGCGACCAGCGCAACAAGGACCTGATCGATCACCGCTGACTGTCCGACAACCGCCTGGCCGATTTGCGTCCGCAGCGCGTCGAGCATCGCCGCGGCGTCTGGGGTCACCTCGGATTCACAATGTTCCATGCAGAAGACCCATAGACGAAGGTTGCGCACGGCGTCGAGCGGCCTCGAGCAGCGCGATGGCGCTCGCGAGCTCATGATCGCGGCGCAGACGGGGATGATAGATGGCGGTCGTCAGTGCATCCCGATCGAACCCAGTGAGACGCGCGAGTGCCTCGGCTCGCTCCCGGCCGGCGAGCCGTCGATACCCGGGCAGCCGCTTCTCCGCGGCCTCGTCCAGTGCGCGCACGCATGCCGCGTGCAGTGTGTCGCCGCTGTCGTAACGCGCCGCAAAATGACCGGTGCCGCGAATCTGCTCGGCGAGTGAGCGACGAGCGCCGTCGACAACGGGCGCCAACGGTCCGAATCGCACTCCTCCACGCCACAACCCCAACGCGACAATCGCGGCGGCACAGATCACAACCGGTGCACCGTGCTGCCAGGTCAGCGCGAGCAGCGACGGATGGTCGGCCTCGGACAGAAAGTGAATCACATCGCCGCGTCGCAGTTCGGTGGCGGTCACGAACAGCCAGTCATGGTCGCCGAAAAACAGCCGTGTCCAGGTGAAGGGCTCGGCGTTGATCGCCGTCACATAGCCACGGCCGACCGTCACGCGCACCGCCTGTGCGCCAGCGGCATCGCCGAGCGTCCAGAGCGCGATCTTCTTCGTGGTCAGGATCTGATCGCGATTGAAGATACACAACCGATACCTCGCGGACGCGGGCGCATTGACGGCATGCTCGTCGCTGCGCATCTCGAAGTCGCGACACTCCAAATCGCGCCCCGAGGCAGGCCTCAAACCCACCTCGTCCTTTTCTGCTGTGGCCCGATCGTCGACGGCGATCCCCGACCACGTCGAGAACTCGTCATCACCGAGAACGGAATCATCCACCACCAGCCGCCCGCCGGACTCGACCCAGCGCTCAATCGCCTCTCGTCGCGACGCGCTCAGGTTCCAATGCCATGCGGACAGCACGATGACCGCGTTCGACGCGGGAACCTGCAGCGTGCGATCCCAGCTGGTTCGCGCGCCAAGCGTCTCCGCAAACCTCTGTGCCGCGTAGAAGGGATTGATCCGCGCATCGCCCTTCAGCGGCATCGGAACGGCGACGTCCGCCCACGTCGTGTTGTTGGCAATCCAGACGGCGAGCGCCAGGACCGGTACGCCAATCAATGTCCACAGCACGAGCGGGCGTTTCACTCCGCACCACCCTTCGCTGCCGCGCGTAGCGTCTGCGAGGCATCGAGTGCCACGTCAAAGCCGTCACACAGCAGGTAGACCGTTCCGCTCTCGACTTCGTGATGTCCGTACACCGCACGCTGCCACACACGTACGAGTTGCGTGACGTACGCCTGACGCTGCGCCACCAGGTGGCGTGACGCGAGCGCGAGACAATCCCCTTCGGTGCTCGATGCCCGGATCGGCACCTCGTGTACGTGAACCAGGCGCGAGAGCAGGCCGCGATACAGGAGCGCCAGCGCCGCACGATGCTCGCCGGCGTCCCAGAGCGCACGCGCCGCCGCGCCGATGCTGGCCGGAAGCGTCTCCGGACGGATATCCAGGCTCTGCACGTGCGTCGGCGCGACCAACTGCTGGTCCCGACTCGCCGTCCGATACCCACGGGTGAACCGGGCGATGAACGTGACGAGCAGAGCCACGAGGATGATGACGATGCACCAGACGAGCACGCGTGTGGTCTGCGCGAACCAGCGAAAAAAGCCCAGCATCCACAGCAACCACCGCGAGAGGCGCGTGTTGTTCGCCGCGGTGTCGGCTCCCTTCCAGCGCAACGTCTTGATCGTGCGCTCGGTGGCGAGATTGGGATCCGCCTTCACCTTCTCGATCGCGCGCGTGATCTGCTCCGTCGTCGGCTGGTCGGACGCGGTCGCCGATTGCGCGCGGGCCCGAGCAGGACACACCAGCAACAGCAGCAGGACCGCGGCACACGCCCCGTACGCGCTAACTCGCGAAGGCACGCCGGAACTCCTGTTCGATATCCCACGCTTCGAGCTCGGCGCGCCGGTTGAGATACATCGCAAAACCAGCGGCCACGTAGAACGGCTCGACAAACAGCACGGCCAGTCCGTAGGCGATCGGCAGGCTGAGCGACAGCAGGCCAGGTATCTCACCCGACAGCACCTGATCGATCGCCGGCACATGACCCGCGGGCGCCATCCAGAAAACCAGCGAGATCAGACTGAACGTGACACACGACTCGGCGAGACTGAACGCGCAGGTCATCATCAGGGCGGCGCCCATCGTCCGGCGCCGGATCTGTCGCACGCGGCGGCCGGCGCGCAGACTCGAAAATCCTTCGAGCTGATAGACCGGCTGCGTGAGCGATCGCCAGAGCGAACATCGCCGAATGGTCCACGTGAACACGAACTGGCGCCACCAGACCTCGCGTTGCGCGTTCCACATGTCGGACGGCGCCGTCGACTGTCCGAAGGCCGCGCGGGACAGCACGAACAGAATCGTGCGGTCCAGCCATGGCTTCGCGCACCAGATCACCAACGCCGGGAGCCAAGTCGCAATTTCAATCGATGCGACGGCGACCACCATCACAGGCACGGCGACCATCGCGTAGCAGACGTAGACCGACCACGCCGCGCTCTGACATACGCGGATGCCAAGGTCCGCCGCTTCCATGGCGGTCCGCGGCCGCAGCCGCACCGCTAACGCGTCAACCTGCACGTCGCCCCTGAACCGTGAGGTAGCCGAGCACGGCCGTCCAGCACACAGCCGCCGTCACATACTTCGCGGCCGGCGGCAGCCAGCCCGCCGAGGACCAGAACGCCTCCAGCACCGCCGCGACGCACAGCATTGCCGTCACGCCGTAGAGCAGCGTCACGGCATCACGCGACGCCAGGATGAGCGATTGCGATCGGGGCAGGCGCCCTGGCGCCAGCAGCGCATGTCCGATCCGCAGCCCTGCCGCGCCGGCCAGGACAATGGCGGTCAGCTCGAAGGCGGAATGCGTCGCGATGAACGGGAAAAAGGTCTGCGACAGCCCGCGCGCGATCAAATAGCCCGCAATGGCACCGGAGAACGCACCGTTGTAGGCGAGAAAGAACAGCGCGCCGAGACCGGCGAACAGTCCGCCGGCAAAACACTGAAATGCGACGCCGATGTTGTTGCGGATGTAATAGCCGAACATGACCCAGTCGGTCGACGCGTCACGCAGCCGTCCGACCGCGTGCGCACTGGGCGAGTACATCTCGTCGAACGACGAGGCCGTGTCCGAATCGACGACCGATAGAATCAAATCGGGCTGCCAGTAGACGAGAGCCCCGATCACGATCGTCGGCACCGCGAACGTGAGCGCCGACACCATGACATACCGCGCGTGACTCCGCACCGCGCCGGGAAAGCCGCGGGTGACAAGCGCACGGATACGCGCCAGGCCAAGCTCGCGATCCTGGTAGATCAGCTGATGCGCATCAGCGGTGATCTGCTCGAGCCGATCGATCATGTAGGCCGGATAGGCCCGCGCGCGTGCGAGCGCCAGATGTTCGCAGGCGCGCCGATACAGCTCGGCGACGCGCGCCCCCGAAACCGGTTCGCGAGAGGAGAACGGCCGACCGGGCCGGCCGCGCAGGTTGTCGAGCAGCGCTTCGAGCTCGGCCCACTCCGCGGAGTACGACTGTTCGAAGCGCAGCGGCGTCATGTCCGCCCTTCGACCGACGCTCCGGGCGCCACGAGCGTGTTCGAATGGCGTCGACCGAGCACCCATTGCGCGACGCCGAGCACCCGTTGCGTGACCTCGGGCCCGGAGCGACCCGCATCGCCGGATACCACAGCGGCAAGCGCCGCCAGCTCGTCGAGCCGCTCAGCGGTCAATCGCGGCGCACGCACCGCCAGCGCGGTCAGCGCTGCCTGATCCTCGGGCGCGAGCCGCCGCACCGGGGCAAACGCCTGCACCTCGATGAGCGCCGGCCGATGCGTCGCGCGCGGCTGATACACGACAAGCGTCGACGCCGCGATGTCGCCAAGGCGCTTACAGTCATGTCGAACCAGCATGCTGACGACGGCGAAGCCGTACAGCATCGGCAGGAAATCGGCGACGCGCAGCAGATTCCGAATGACCGATGCCGCCGGCGTGACCGGCAGACCGTTGTCCATCACGACTTTCAACCCGAACGCCCGTTTGCCCGGCGTCGCGCCCCACCGCGTCAACTCGAACGCGATCGGATACAGCCATTCGAGCGCGAACCACAGGATGAGGACGAACCCGAGGCCGATCCCTCCGATGATCCTGGTCGTGATGGCCATCGTGTACAAGACGACCAGTCGAATCATCCAATCGAGGAGAAATGCGTACAACCGCGCGGGGATGCCGGCGACACGCAGTTCGAGCAGAATGCCTTCCGGAGTTTCAGCAGGAACGACGGTATCCAGAATGGCGTGCGGACCCAGCGGACCCTCAGGCCTTGATCACGATCGTATCGGCCAGCTTATCGTGCAGGCACTGCCGTGACTCCCCGAAGATGAACAGGTGGTCGACGATCGTGTAGAGCGGGATAAAACTGATCAGCGTGTTCACGACGTTACGGAGCCAGAAGATCCGCCCCAGCGAGGCCGGTGAGCCATCGGTGCGGACGACCTTGATGTTCAGCAGCTTCTTGGCAATCGTTTGACCGTTGTTCCGTACGTACTTGATCGTGAGCCACGCCCACACCGCAAGGCCGATACCCGCAAGAACCAATCCGACGACGATGGCGCCCATTGCCGCGTTCAGCGCGGCGCTCTCTACGTCGCCCGCTGATCCGGCAAGCGGGACCCCTGCGATCAGAAATCCGACGATGAGCGGCAGGTAGATCATGGCCCCACCGATGATGCCGTCGAGAATGGCCGCCACGAGCCGCGTCCCTCGGTCCGCCGGCTCCATGGCGGCCGATGGATCGGCGATGTCCTGAACGACGGCGGCAGGCGGAGCATAAGGGTTCGTCATACGGCGGACATACTACCTGAACCAGCCCAGGGACTCCTTCATACATCGCCGAGCCCCTGGCCTGGTTGACGGTATCTCTTTGCCGCGCTTTGCGCGGCGAGGGCCGCTCCGCCGCCCGATCTGCCCCACCCTGCACAGTCATGCGTTACTTTTTCAACGAGCGATACGCGACCCGGTCTGCGTTGAACGACCCGAGCCACAGCTCGTCGCCGACCTGCATCGCGATGGCCGTGCCGGTGAAGGCGGGCGTCGCGGGTCCGCGGGCGATCTCGGTAGCTTTCATCGTCTTGGGATCGATTGTGACGGCAATGTAACCACGCGGACACCTGATCCCCTGCTCGTTGCGCGGCGGGCCACCACATGCCGGCTCGTTGTCGATCATTCCCGCCGAAATCAGGCGGTTGTCGCTCGTCCAGCGCACGTTATCGGGACCGAACTCACTGAGCTGAGCGACGCGAAGCGGCTTCGCGGTGTCGTTGCGCGCGAACGCCAGGATTCGTTTGGTCGTCGTCGACACCACGTAGAACTCGCGATCGTCGGGCGAGGTCTCGATCCCGTTGTCGGCCGGGAGCTCCGTCCCCGGTAACATCCGGAACGTGCCGGTCGACGGTGTCCACATGAACACGGCGCCGGTGTTCTTCTGCGCGAACGCGTCTTCGAACGTCTTGCCAGGCATGATGAGCACCGTAGCGACGATCGACCCATCGCTGAACGCCGCCACACTGTTCGCCGCCATGTTGTTCGGCATCAGCACGCATCCGATCCAAGCGGCGCTGGGTGTTGCGCCTCGAGCGTCGAGCTCGAACACCTCGATCGACTCACGACCGCCATGATTCGTGGCATATACCGTGTAACGTCCTGCCTGCGCCGGGCGCAGGCTCAGGCCATGCAGCGCGGCCTGCTTCGCATCGAGCGGCCCCGGACACTTCGCGTAACGGGTCTTGTCCGGACGCGTCGTGGCGACATCAGGCGCATACAGATTGCGAACTGTCTTCGCTTGCGTGTCGACCAGGTGCAGACCGCTGGCCGGTGCCATGCCACTCGCCACCAGCCATCTGGTGCTTGGGACGAGCACGAGGTCCTCGGGGTTCTGCACGCCGCAGATAAAGCTGAGCCCGCCGGCCGGCGCGCAACTTCCGCGTTGTGCGGCAAGAGTTGACTGCGAGACGACCACCAAGGCGCATCCGAGCGCGCCAACGACAATCGCAAGCCTCATTTCAGTTCTCCGAGATCCCGGGCCACCTAAAGGTGGCCCCTACGTTAAGGATGAAGGTGGCCCCTACATTAAGGATGCGGGGCTGCCCTATGTTTTCGCGAACAAGCCATTCAGTTCCGGGTTCGTCGCTGTGCCGCGAAAGCCGGTGAACGTTCCCTTGCTCGCAATCTCGCGCGCCGCGGCGAGAAACGCCGTCCATGCCGTGCGCGCGAGGGCGCCGCCAACGCTGATCCGTCGCACCCCAAGCGCCGCGAGCTGCTCCACGGTCGTGAAATCAGCGGCGACCAGCACGTTCACCGGCTTCGGCGACACCGCTTTCACCACGGCAGCGATGTCGTCGAGTGATTTCAACCCGGGCGCATACAGGCAGTCGGCTCCCACGTCCGCGTACGCCGTGAGCCGCCGAATCGTTTCCGCGAGGTCCGGACGTCCGGCGATGAAGCCCTCGGATCGGCCTGTCAGCAGCACGCCCGTCCCGGTCTCGTCGATCGCCCGTCGCGCGGCGCGGATTCGCTCGACCGCCAGTGAAAAGTCGAACAGCGGGTTCGCCGCGTCATCGGTCGAATCTTCGACAGACACACCGGCGAGGCCCGTCAATGCGGCTGCCCGGACGTTGACCGCCACATCGTCCGGTTCGACTGCGAAGGCGCCCTCGAAGTCGCCGTTCACCGGCACGTCAACACTCGCTGCGATGGTCCGGAAGTGTGCGAGCGCATCTTCGAGCGTGACGTGGTGATCCGCGCGGCCGCTCGACCATGCCGCGCCCGAGCTCGTCGTGGCGAGCGCCTGAAAGCCGAGCCCGACGAGCGCGCGCGCACTGCCCACATCCCACGGGTTGGGGATGACGAAGCAGCCAGACTGGTGCAGCTCGCGAAAGCGGGCGACGCGCGAGGGGGACCGATCGTGTCGCTCGGTCATCACAGGGCGAGGCTGAGCACCCAGGGCTGCGGGATCATGAGCATCATCCAGGCGGCGCCGACCATCGCGACGTTCTTCTGGAAATTGATCAAGTTGTTCAACCGCGCCATCGGGTCGGTGTCCACCCAGAAATTGTGCATCATCACCGTCGTCGGAATCAGAAAGACCGTGATCAGCACGATGCCCCAGGTCGGCCGTACGCCGAGCGCGATGCTGAGGCCGCCGAGCAGCATGAGCACGCCGGTGCCAAGAATGGCCAGACGCGGGGCCGGAACACCTTTCGAGGCCGCGTACCCGGCCATCGCGCCTGAATTGCGCAAGTGGTTGATGCCCGACATCAGGAACACCAGGGCGTAGAGAATGCGTCCGATCAGGAACAGATACTCCATCTAACCCTCCGTCGCTACTGCGTCTGCACGTATGCCGTGCGAACCGCCGCCGCGATGCGGGGCGAGTCGCCGAACCTTTGCTTCAGTTCCCCTTGGATGGTGCTTGCCGCCTCGTCAGCCGACTTCCCTTGTTTCTTCAGCTCCGCGACGCGTCGCATAATCGTGTCGAAGAACGTCTTGTAGTTCGCGATCATCGACGCGTCACCAATCGCACCATGGCTCGGTACGACCCGCTTCGGGCGCAGCGCCGCCAACCGCTGCTGACTGGTCAGCCACAGACGAATGCTGGCGTCCGCGGCAATCGCGGGCAATCCCGGCATCGTCACGTCGCCCGAGAACAATACTCCGTCCGGCTCGATGAAGATCGCCGTATCGCCCCGCGTGTGATTGTTCCCCATCGCGATCAGGCGGGCGCGAACACCGCCCAGGTCCACCGTGTGTTCGCGATCGAAGGTGATGTCCGCCTTGCGGAATTCCGCACCTGCCAGCAGTTCCGCGTTCATCGGTGAGAAGCCGCTGAATCGCTTTGCGAGGTCGAGACCTGTCTCGCTGATCTCGGTCACCTGCGCCTGGGCACGAATCACTTTCGTGTGCGGCGGGAACGCGGCGGCGCCAAGGTCGTGCTCGGGATGAATATGCGTCGTGACGAGATACAGGTCGGCGTTCTTCGAAACCTTCTCGACCTCGCGCATCACCGTCTGGCCATTCCGCGTGCCCATGCCGGTGTCCACCACCAGCGTCGCGCGACTGCCGACGATGATGCCGATGTTCGGGACGAGGACGACGTTGTTGTCGGGGATGACGTAGACGTGCTCCGAGATCTTCTCGGTCGCGTTGTCGCGAACGAGCGGCGCCGGCAATGTGCCGCGACCGCCGCCAGGGCCCTGTGCCGAGGCCAGCAGGGCGATGAGTGAGACGAATGTAGCGGCGATGGAAAGCACTGTGACGCTCCCTGGACCCTTCGACTCGCGTTGCTCGCTGAGGGCAGCCGGCTGCGACTACGGAATGAAGTCGCTGCCGAATTCGTTCTTCGCGCCTTCGCGAATCATCAGCTGCTCGGCGTAATTGGCTTCCTGGCAGATGTACTCGTACGGCTCGATGGCCGGCTCCAGGCGCAGCTCGAATTTCGCCGTGAACGGTCGCGTGTAGGTGTGCGGATCGTCGATCGTGATTTCGTAGTCGGTCGTGTCGAGCAGGCGACGCGTGAATCGCTCGATCGTGTGCAGATGCTCGGTGCTCGGCAGTCCCTTTCGATCGAGCCAGAAGGTCTCGCTGTAGCCGACCGTGTCGATCACCAGCGTGTCCTTCCCTTCCCACCAGCCGATCGAGTGCCCGTAATAGCTCGGGGTCACCGACACCGGATGGGTGCGGCCGTCCATGTAGACCGTCCGATACGTGTGAGGTCCGCCGACGTCGAAGAGAAAGATGCGCGTCGCGTCGGCGAGCTCGATGATCTCGACGCCGTACGGCGTCTGCAGCTGGCGCACGCCTCCCGACGGCTTGCAACGCGTGTGCGGTTCGAGCTGCGTGACTCCACGGTCTTCGTACATCCGCTTCGCCCACGGTTGAAACGGAATCTCCGTCGGCGGCAGCAGATGGGCGCCGAATTCCAGGACCGGCATCCAGATGCCCTTGCCGTCGGGCGTGCCGTACAGGACCACTCGACCCGACGCATCACGAGGCGCCGGGGCTGGAGGACCCTTCCGTGGCACTTCGCCAGGTGCGTTCAGGTTGACGCGGGGCGCGGCCGAGGCGCCATCACCACCACGTCCCTGCGCGGACAGACGACGCGGGGCCGCCGTGAGGACGAGCGTCACACACGCAAAGACGAGGAGAATATGCCTCATGCGGGGACGCATGAGAGTAGTCACCCGTGAAGGTCTGGTCAAGACGTCAACGCGAAGCTATTCTTCTGGGTGGTGGGTGGTGGGTGGTGGATGGTGGCCGGTTGGTGGTTGGTGGTTGGTAGTTGGTGCTTGGTAGTTGGTGCTTGGTAGTTGGTAGTTGGTAGTTGGTAGTTGGTAGTTGGTAGTTGGTGGTTGGTGGTTCGTGGTTGGTGGTTCGTGGGTAGATTGATGACACAGCGAGGTCTGGTCTTTCTTTGGGCGGTGGCGCTGGTCGCGTCTGGAGCTCTGAAGGTCCACGCCCAGACTCCTGCAAGCGGAGCGCGGCAAAAGGACAGCGCTCACGCCGGCATTCCGCGGTCGCCTGACGGTCATCCCGATTTTCAGGGCTCGTGGACCACGGCCACGTATACGCCCTTCGAGCGGCCGGACGAGTTCAAGAACCAGGAGCTCTTCACGCCCGAGCAGGCGGCGGAGTTCGCCACGCGCGCGCAGGAACGATTCCTCGACCAGCCAGATACGGATGCGCATTACGACAATGCGATCTGGATGAGCGAGAAAACGCCGCGCGGCATGTCGTCGCTGCGCACGTCGATCGTCACCGAGCCGGATGGCAAGATGCCGCCGATGAACGCCGAGGGGCGCAAGCGAAATCAGGAGCGCACGGCGGCGCGGCAGCGTGTCGGCATTTACGATTCCGCGCAGACGCGCGGACTCTCGGAGCGATGCATCTACTGGGCGCACGAAGGCCCGCCGCTCCTGCCGACCGGCTACAACAACAACCTGCAGATCGTGCAGTCGCCCGGCGAGTTCGTGATCATCCCGGAGATGATGCCGGTGGCGCGCATCGCACGGGTTGGCAGCTCACACATCAGCGGATCGATCCGCAACATTCGCGGCGATTCGCGGGCGTGGTGGGATGGCGACACGATGGTCGTGGAGACGACCAACTTCACCGATCGCACGGCGTTCCGCGGCGCCTCGGAGTCGATGAAGGTGACCGAGCGCCTCACGCTCGCCGACGCGAACACCATCCGCTATCAGTTCACGATCGAGGATCCGCACACGTGGGATCGGCCGTGGAGCGGCGAGTATCTGATGCGCCGGACCAACTACCCGATGTACGAGTACGCCTGCCACGAAGGCAACTACGGCATGGCGAATATCCTGCGAGCGCAACGGCAGATCGAGGCGGCGGGCAGCGCGCGACAGCCCTAGCTGACACCCGCCCTGTCAACTCCCAACACGCTTCGCTGGAGCCAACGCCCAATTCTCAATGCCAGTTGAGAAAGTTGGGAGTTGGTTCGAGCGTCAGTGGGTTGGGAGTTGGGAGTTGACAATCACCGCGGGCATGGCGCGCGCTGGTAGGCGAACTCGATGCGGCGTGTGCGTCCGTTCTGCCGCCCTTCGACCCATGCCGTCAGCGAATCTGCCGTCTTGCGCTCGTATCCGATGCGCTGCGGGAAGTCGTGCGCCGGATTCTCGAACACGACGAGCGAGGGCTCGATTCTGCTGGACAGGAACGTCGCGGAATTCTGACCCGATGGGTGCGCCTCGTAGGCGAGCTGATCGCCGCGCTCGCTGAGAATCATCAGCTCGTGCTCGACGAGTCGACCGTCGCGGATGGTCCGGCTCATCCCGAGCATGCTGCCGCCGCGTGGCGACATCCAGTGCTCGTCGATGGTCCGCTGCGGGGCGCTCGTCTCCCAGCATCCCTGCATCCAGGCGACGCGGGCGATTCCAGTCGGCTGCTGTGCGCTCGTTGCGTATGCGCCCACCACGAAGATGACGCTGGCAGCAATCGCAACGACGAAAATCGCTCGTCCCGCGCAGCGGCCGTTCATCGCCCGATCGCCACGGCGTGACGCGGCTGATAGAGCATGACGTCGCAGCCACCCGGCAGCGCCATCGTCACGGAGATGCCCCATCCCTGGTTCTCGGGCTCGCTTTTGATGGTGATGCCTTTGGCCTTCAGCTCCTTCACCGTCGTGTGAATGTCGTCACACATGAAGCTGATCGCATGCATGCCCGCGTTTCCCTCGGCGGGATGAATCCCGACTTCGGCCGGCGGCAACGCGAAGATCAGCCAGCCCTCGTGCGCATCGACGTACGAGAAGCCGAACACGTCGCGCAGCGTGGCGCGCAGCGCCTCGGGCTCGGACGTGTAGAACAACATGTGAGTGCCCATGATGGCCATGCGTCATGCCTCCGCGTGAAAGTTGATGTCTTCGAGCACGGCAATGAACTCGGCAAGCACCATCGCCGTGGCGCCCCAGACCTGCGCGCCGTCGATCGCGAAATAGGGCACGTTCACGAGAATTTCAGGATCGCGGACCATAAAGGTCCGCGCCGCATCCTCGGTTTGACCGACGTGTGCCGCAGCATCGGCTTGACCAGGTCGCGCGGCAGCTGTCGGCCTGGCCGTCCGCATTCGCTGCTCCCAGGCGATCGCGTCGGGTTGCAACAGACGCGCGAGCGGGAGCTCGATCAACCGCTCGACTTCGTCGGCGGCGAGCGCGAACGCCGGTCGACGTGCCGCCACTCCGATGACCGGATGCAACAGGTGACCGCTCACCGCGATCGGCAGCGGCGTCAGTCGACCGAGCAGCGCCACGCTCGATGGCGCGACACCAATCTCCTCGTGCGCTTCGCGCAGCGCCGCGTCCTCGACCGATTCGCCAGGATGATCGAGGCGACCTCCGGGCAGCGACACCTGCCCGGTGTGGTGACGAAGCCCGGAGCCACGAACGGTGAGCGGCACGTGCCACGCATCCTGGTACGGATAAATCAGCAGCAACGCGGCCGCAGGCCGGAGCGTTGCGTCCGGGTCTGGCATCCGGCGCGGCTTGGGCGCCATCCGCAACTGCGCAGGCAACCCTGGCAACGGCTCTGCCAGGCGACGGCGCAGATCATCGGGAAGCGTTCGCACTTACGGCGATCGTACCCTCACCCGCGGACCATAAAGGTCCGCGCCGCATCCCGACACAAACTACCGTGTCGAAGTTGTCCGTCCTGTCGGAAACGTCACTGTCTTCGCGTCGGCCTTTATCGCGTCGACGTATTCCGGCAAGAACCAGCCCTCCTTCACCAGCTCCTCGAGTCTGCGCGCCACCTTGCGTTCGTAATCAGACTTGTCCCGGTACAGCGACTTCAGCGTGGCGTCCGACAGCGGCACTTCTGTTCCCGCCAATTGACAGAGTCGATCCTGCGCCGGCATCTTGCCCTTGCCGAACACTCCATACGTCGCAATGGGCACGTCGACCCAGGCGTTGCGAACACCGCCCTTCGCATTTCCGTTCTGATCGAGCGCGAGCGGCGAATTGTCTCCGTCGGTGTTCTGGTCCACGGTGATCGGTGGTGCATGCGGCGGTGTCTTCCCGTTCGCGATCCACTCGATCAGATGATGGAGCCCGAGTGCGGTGAACGCGCCCGCATGGAAGTCGGTCACCGGCAGCGTGCACGGATCGGTCTGGAACTCGGGACGGTCGCGCGAGTTGTTGTGCGGCATTCCCGCGACCTCGTACAGCCGGTATCTGTTCTGCGGCGTGTCGCTGTCAGGCCGTCGATACGCGATGCCCTGCTGCGCGTAGGTGGCAACCTCGGTCTGCGTCGGCATCTGCACGATCGGCACGTCGACGATCGGCAGTGGCGTGTTGCCGAGCGTGCTGGTCAACAGATACCCGTCGTAGATCGGCTTCCCGTCTGGCATCCGCAGCTCCGGATGTGCCGCCAGGTAAGTGCGCACCGTCGCGCTCGAGGCGGACGTTCCCATCAGCGTGATGCGCTTCACGTCGTACGGCGCGAATGGTCCCACCCTCGCCTTCACGAGCCGTCCCACCTGCGCGATGATCTCGTTCGCCTGTCCCATCGCGATGTTCAGCGGCGCGTATCGCTCCGCGTTGAACATCTTCATCGTCGCCACGTTGTTGACGCCGTGCACGATCTCCACGAACAGGTGATGGCGCGTGAGGATCGACACCCGCGACCATTCGAAGATCAGCGACCGCCCACCGGCGTGCTGTGCCTCGGCGACCACGGTGCCGCTGAAGGCTTTAGGATCCTTCGGCCGCCGGACGATGATCCGTGTCTGGTACGGCGTACCGGCAGCCGTCCCGGACACGAAAAACTCTTCGGTGATGTAGGGGAAGTCTTCGACCTTCACAGCCGTCGGGACGAGACTGACAACGGGATTCGGATACATCATCCCCGGACCGCTCACGACGGCGGAGATCATGGGCAGCGGCGGTGTCGCGGCGATCGCCGATGGAGGCATCGCAAGACCCAGCGCGAACCACGCGACGACGAAGAGCTTGAATCGCATGTGCCGGATCATAGCCGCAACCGACGGGCCGCCTAAAGGCGGCCCCCACATCCTGAATGAGAATCAACGTAGGGCCGTCCGGGGCCCCCGCACTCTTGGCGTAGGGGCCGCCCGCGGCCCGCACTCCTGGCGTAGGGGGCCGCCCGGGGCCCCGCACTCCTGGCGTAGGGGCCGCCTTCAGGCGGCCCGGAACATCGGAGAAAAAAAACTAGAAGGGCTGGGTCAACACCGACTACGTACACTGCGCGACGAGCCATGTGGAGGGAGTGATGAGATCGGCAGCGATAGTGCTCGCAGTCGCGCTCGCCGCAAGTGCGACGATGCTCGCGCAACGGGGTCAGCCGCGCGATCCCGAACGTACGCCGGGCGTGCAGGCAGGACAAGACCCGAATCGCGCCGCGTTCATCGCCGCCAATTGCAAGAATCCCGCGCCGCCACCACCCGCACGCGGCGGTGGACCCGGAGGGCCCGGCGGTGCTCGCGCCGGTGGCCCACCGGCAGCGCAGACCGAGCAGGAATACACCGTCACCGCAATCCCGGGCGTGATTGCCGCGGGTCAGCGCTGGAAGGTCGTCTGGGAGGACAAAGGCAATAACGCTGACGGACCGGTCGGCATGGACGACGGCAGCTTGTGGATCGCACAGAACGACAAGAGCGACGTCGTGCGGATCGACAAGGACGGAAAGGCCTCCGTCATCTGCACCGACACATCTCCGTCGTCAGCCCGAAAGGAGACGTGCCTGGACAGATCCCGACGCCGCGCAACTTGATCAGCGTGACGTTCGGCGGGACCGACAAGAAACTGCTGTATGGCATCGCGATTCGCGACGTGCAGATCTTCTCGATCCCGACGATCGCACAGGGACTGAAGGGTCGTCCGAAATAATCAGGCCGGGCGAGGTGTGGAATCTTCCGGCTGTTCCCACGCCTGCTCGATCTCTGCGGCCGCACGATTGAGGATCTCGGTCACGCGCTTGATCGTGGGATGACCTGGGCCACCGCGCCACGCGCGCTTGTAGGTCACTTTCGCAAGATGTCCGAACGCGCCGTTCAGATCGCCCATCGCGCCACCCGCGTAATCGCGGACCGTGTCGCGCAGCCGCTCGAAGATCTCGTCGAGCGTGCCGCGATGCTCCTCGAGAAAGCGCTCCCCGTCAGGGGTGATGTGATAGACCTTCCGGCCTTCGGTCTCCTCGGCTCGCACGAAGCCCTGATCCTCCAGTAGCTGCAACGTCGGATAGACCGCGCCGGGTGACGGCGTGTAGCACCCCCACATCCGCTCCTCGAGCGCCTTGATGATCTCGTAGCCGTGCCGCGGCTTCTCCCTCAGCAGCCGCAGGATGACGAGTTTCATGTCGCCGGCTTCGAAGATCGGCGCACGGCGTCGCGGGCCGCGACCACCCCAACCCTTCCGCCACTGCGAGTTCCAGTCCCTCGGGCCGAATCCGCCAAAGAAATCGCCAAAATCCCAGTCATCTCGCCTCCCGTTCATCGCGGTCCTCCTGCTGATATTGCTCGCGTCACTTCGTGCGATGCATCTTACGATATATCTTGATACGGGAGGAGCTCGCGATGCGTTTCATCCTGAAACTGCTTGGCCTGGCGGTCGTCGTCGGTCTCGTTGCCGGCGCGGTCACGCTTGCCTACGTGAGGACCACGGGGCTCCGGGCACTGCCGGAACCCGGTCAGCTCGAAACGCGTGTGGCGCGCGCCGTTCGCAGTGTCGCCATCCCCGCTGACGAAAAGTCGCGAACCAACCCGTTCACCGGGTCGGCTGAGGCGATGCAGGAGGGGCTGCAACACTTCGCGAAGTACTGTGCGATGTGCCACGGCAACAATGGCAGCAACGAGAAAACGCCGATCGGTCATGGACTGTTCCCCAAGCCGCCAGACCTGCGCGCCTCGACGACCCAGGAGCTCACCGACGGCGAGCTGTTCTACATCATCGAGAACGGCGTGCGGTTCACCGGGATGCCAGCGTTCGGCACGGGCGCGGCGAGCGAAGCCGGCGATCGGCAGGTGTGGCAGCTCGTCACGTTCATTCGCCATCTCCCTAGCATTAATGCCGCCGAAGTGGGCTGGATGGAATCGCTCAATCCGCTGTGAAGATGATCCTGGCAGGAATCAGGAATCAGGATTCAGGCTGGGCCAGGTAGGAGGAGGAAGGATTCAGCGCGACGTCGCCGACGTCGCCGCGTTCGTGCTGCGCCTCCAGGTGAAGTACTGGTCCATCGCCTTCAGTTGCGTCATGTTCGGCAGCGGTCGCGCTGATGGAGTCGTGTCGAAGACCATCGCGTTCTGCGCAGCAGGCGTAAAGGCCGGCCATGTCGACAGGCCAGGCCCATTCGGGTCGCCGGTCTTCGCGAAGTTCACCCAATAGCTGTTCATCAGATCGGCCAGCGCGACATCTTCCGGCCGCGCGGTGCCGGTCAACCCGATGATCGCTCCACCTGTCCCACTCAGATTGCCGAACACGAACGGAATCTCGGAGGCGTGATTCGCGCCATTGGGCGATTGCGGCGTTCGCCGATCGAAGTAGTAGACGAATGCCTTGCCCTTGCCCTTCTGCGCCTGCAGCATCGCCCACGTCCATGTCGGCCACGCAAACAACGAATCGCGGAACAGATCTCTCGCCGCTCGTGCCGCCTCCTCATTGGTGGCATGTGCGTACGCTGCGAGGATCTCGTCCGCGCGTGCGCCGTAGCCGGCGCGCACCAGCGACTCGAACAGCATGGGCGTGACGCCGGGCTGGGCAAAGAGCGCACCCTCATCGGAATTGGTTCCGATCAGGATCGGCGTGTCGTTGAAGCGCTGCGCCAGATACAGCTCGTACTGCGTGCCCGGCAGGATGTTCGTGTCGAACGTCGGCCAGAACATCGTCTGCAGACCGGGACCAAGCGCGGCCTGCAGCTTCTCCGCAGGAAGCTCGCGTGCAGACTGGATGTCGTCGGCGCCGAGCTTTGCGAGAAAGCCGCGACCGGTCTGTTCGGCAACAGCGAGCGACGGCGCGGTCGCGCCGCCCTCGTTCATCACGCGCGCCGGTCCAAAGTTGCCACCGCTCTCGGAGATTGCGCCATGAAACAATCCTTTCGCGGCCGGCGACGCAGCAAGCATGCTGACGGCGATCCCGCCCGCCGATTCGCCGAAGATCGTCACGCGACGTGGATCGCCACCGAACTTCTCGATGTTGGTCTGGACCCACTTCAATCCGGCGATCATGTCCTGCAGGCCGTAGTTGCCGGATCCCTTGCCGCTCTCGCGACTGAGTTCAGGATGCGCCAGGAAGCCGAAGACGCCGACGCGATACGCGAGACTCACCAGCACGACGCCCTTCGACGCGAACCGCGTCCCGTCGTACACAGGGATGCTCGTCATCCCTCCAACGAACCCTCCGCCGTAAATCCACACCATGACCGGCAGTCGCTCGGCCGGACTCTTCGCGGGCGTCCACACGTTGAGATGGAGGCAGTCCTCGCTGAAGGTCGGCGGCGCACCAAACAGCGTCGCGAAGTTGGCATCCTGGGGGCAGCTCGGACCGAACGTCGTCGCCTGCTTCACGCCTGACCAAGGCGTGACCGCTTGTGGTGCTTTCCAGCGCAGCGCGCCCACCGGCGGTGCGGCAAATGGAATCCCTTTGAAGGAAACGATGCCGTTCGTGACAACGCCGGCGACGCGTCCGCCTGTGACGGACGCTTCTTGTATCTGCGCTTGCGCAGATGCGGCGAGGGAAAAAACGATCAGGAGTGCCGCAGTGACGTTCGCCAGTTTCATCGGAACACTTTCATGGGATGCGTCGCGGACCTTTATGGTCCGCGATCATGCGCGACGCGCCGATCGCCCGACATATCCCGTGAGGCCACGGCGAAAGCCAGCGGCCTCGACGAATCGCTCCTGACCCGGCTGTGCACCAACCCACAGCGTCCCGCCGGGCGCGATGTCCAGCGCGCGTTGGAGCAGCTGGCGGCCGATGCCCTGCCGACGATAGTCCGGATCGACCATGACTTCGGCAACCGTGCTGAAAAAATACCCATCGGTCAACACGCGAACCGAGCCGACGAGACGCCGCCCATCCCACGCGCCGATGTTGATCGTCTTGCCCAGCGCGTCGGAAGTCCGCGGCGCGTCGTACTCACGCGGCCAGATGCGATGCGCGAGCTCCGAAAACGCGTCTGTGGTCAGAGCGGAATCGCCCGTTCGATACTCTACGGCCATTCTGACTCGTCTCCTTCATCGGGCAGTCGCAAGCGCCCGGCTTCAGCGGACTCGATCAGCGAGCGAGCGCGCTCGGCGTCCGCGGCCAACACGTAGATTTCAACCGCACCCAACCCATCGATGGTCAGACCGTGAGTGTTGCGCAGCGCCTCACCGCGCTCGAGCGTTTCGATGCCCGACGCCTCGAGAAACGCGCGAACCTGTTGCGCCTGCATCTCCCCGTTGGCGATCCAGACGCGCTGCAGTTGCTGATCCATCGCGACACCTCGAAGGCCTTGCCCGTGCGGCGCGGACCGTTATGGTCCGCGAAGGCACCTCAGCCCGGATCGCGCGACACCGACGCGAGGAGCCTGTCCCATTCGACATGCCGCGCGCTGCTGTCGCGTGCCCCGACAAAACGCTCGTCGAGCAATCGCAGGTCCCGAATCTCGTCCACCTGCGCCCAGCGCCATCCGACCGGAGGACCGGATCGACTCGCGCCGCCGACCTGATAGAAGCCACTTTGGTCGCGCCTTTGACGATGCCGAAGTCGTGAGGCTCGGCACGACGCGCCAGCCCGTGCAGCGTGAACGTGATCAGTCGCCTCTCGTCGATCGCGCGGCGCAGGGCGGCGTCGACATCGCGAATCGGAAAATCGTAGACGACCGCCACCGCCGTATCGTAGCCCACGGCTGGCACGTTGACGCGGCCGTGCCGCAGCGGCTGTGCTTAACCGAGTCGTCGCCGCGTGCGATACGATCGCGGGCTCATCACATGAACAGCAATCGCCCGAATCCCGACTTTCCCGACCATGTCGACGAGAACCGCCGGATCTGGGAGGCCAACGCGCGGTGGTGGGACGACCAGATTGGCGATGGCAACGACTTTCAAACGCTGCTGATCGAACCCGCGACGGAGCGCCTGCTCAACGTGGCGAGTGGCGAAGCCATTCTCGACGTCGCGTGCGGCGCCGGGCGATTTGCGCGTCGCATGGCGGCACTCGGCGCACGAGTGGTCGCGTTCGACACGAGCTCGGCGTTCATCGCTCGCGCGCGCGAGCGCACGCCTCCCGACGCATCGATCGACTACCGCGTGCTCGATGCCGCCAACGTCGACGACATGCTCTCGCTCGGAGCGGGGACCTTCGACAAGGCCGTGTGCACGATGGCGCTGATGGACATGCCCGAGATCGCTCCGCTGTTTCGAGCGCTGTCGAAACTGCTGCGAGTCGATGGCGGGTTCGTGTTCTCGATCACACACCCGTGCTTCCATTCGGCAACGATTCAACGCTTCGCCGAGCTCTCCGAGGAAGACGGCGGCCGTCACGTGCTTCGCACCGGCGTGAAGGTGTCGTCGTACCTCTCGCCATCTGCGAGAAAGACCGAAGGGATCATCGGCCAGCCGGAAGCGCAGTTTTTCTTTCATCGACCGATCGGCGTGCTGTTGCGGGCCGGCTTCGACGAAGGCTTCGTCGTCGATGGGATCGAGGAGCCGGCGTTTCCAATCGTCGAGATTCGCAAGGCAGGCGTCAAATGGGAGGACATGCCGGAAATCCCGCCCATCCTCGTTGTGCGGCTGAAAAGGCCAGGACGACCCACGCCAACTCCTCGCAACGTTCCCTCACCGTAGCCCGAAGTATGGCAACGCCGCACCCACGAACACGGATAACGATGGGTCGTCATTCTTCATTCGGAAGACGACCCCGCCGGTCCACCCACCGTTCTCCGGGTCGCTCAGGAAGTAAACGGGAAGCTCGAATACCTTCAATTTCTTTGTTCGTCGATACTCGACCCGGGGCGCCACCGCGATTTTCGTGAAGAAGCGCCGCGCCTCCAGCGCGAGAATCGGACCAGTGCTGTCGGCCGGCACGCCGACCGACACTTCCTCACACTCACTTACACCGGAGCCAGGGGCTGTTGGTGTGCAGAGGTTTCGCGCTTTGTTGCCCTGCTGCCACACGCGCTCGACACCGACCTGCGCGAGCGCGAACCAGTTATTTGGAAACAGTGCGCCAACGGTGCCGGTCATCGCGATCGGGCTCGTGTGCGAGACGTCGAGGGTCGGCCCTGAATCGAGTTCCCGATACGAGAAATCGTTTCTGCCGACCGTGAACCGCGCACCGACGGCCCACGACGTGAGCGGAAAGATCGCTTGCTGCAGCTCGTCGCGAAGCACCTGCGGAATCTTCTCGTTGACGCTGTTGCAGGGTCCAAACTGCCGCTGCTTCACCTCGGCGCAGACCGCGTCGACACGTGTCCGGTCGACGCCGAACCGGTGATAGATGCGCGAGCCGCCAACGCTGAATCGACCGTCAGTCGCAAGGGGATGATCCGACGCGGTGAGGACGGCGGTGCGATCGAAATCATCGTCCAGCGGCGAGGAGAAGGTGCCGTCCAACGACCAGCCGCCTTCGAACGTCACTCCGAGGCGTGCGGTCGCTTTCGAATCATCGCTGACGCCCTCGAGGATCGCGTCCGCTCCGCTGCGCGCCAGGCTCGGTGCGCCCGGTGTGCCGCCGGTGAGTGCAGCGGCCTTCTTGCGCTCCTGCACCTGGTCCGGCGACGGAGTCTGTGCAGATGCGGTGCTCATGCCCAGACTGCAGGTAAGAGCAATCGCGACCGCCGTCGTGTATCGCTCTATGGACATTCCATTTCGATGCTGCCGACCTCGCGTTGGCCGGCGGAGACGCTCGCATCCGGTAATTCTTCGACGACGGTGCCGTCGAGTGTCACTTTGTAGGAGAACTTCGTACCCGGCGCGCCGCGCACCTCCCATTCGAGATGGTGCGTCCCCGCGGGCGTCAACTCCGTCTCGAATGTGCCACTGGAGGTGAACGAACACGTCGTGGCGCTGCCTCCCGGCCCCGTGTGCTTGAACCCGAAGAGCGTCGGGCCGCTCTTCTCGATTTTCAACGTCGGCATCGCTTCCTCTCAAGCATGCGCCCCGTTCGGCTTCGCGGGCGAGAGTTGAATCACTCCGTTCTTGGCCTGGTCGAACGCGATCGCCCACAGGACGAGCGCCACGTAATCCTTCGCGGCTCCGAACGCGGGCGACGCAAAGTAGAAGGTCGAGAGTCCGCTCACCACTGCCACTGCGCCGATCAGAATCGTGGAGACGATGTCGAGCGACGTGAATGCCGAAAAGAGGCCGAGCGACTCCGACGGACGGACTGTGAGTTCCTCTCCATGGACGGTCAGGACATCACGGCTTCCTTCCCGGCGGATCGTGACGGACGTCTTCACCGTCATGGCCCAGGGAGCATATTGGGACACCATCGGTTGCAGCGTCCGTTGCCGCAGGACGAATGGCTTGCGCTTCCGCTGTCCTTGCTTCTTCTTGTCGGAGTTGCTGACGCGCTCGACGACCCAGTCGTACTGGAGCATGTGGCGGAACAGGAAACTCTGACGCACACCCGGATCGCTCGGCACGACGGTGACGGTGAAGGGCTCCAGCGCCTGTGCTTCTGGCGTCGAATACTCGATCACCACCCCCTTCTCGTCAACGGCTTTCTTCAACCGTTCCCACGCGTGTTCGTCCGCGAGGCGAAACACGGCGTCCACGGATCCTTCCATGTACGCTTTCACGAGCGCACTGAACTCGGGGAGTCCGCGTCGTTCCCACAGCACTTTCAACGCGCCGTACTGGCGCTCCACCTGCACCGTGTTGTCCGGACGTTCCGCATTCGGCGCCGTCAGCGGCTTCAGCGCGTCGACCAGCCGTTGAATCGCCTCTCGCTCGTCGGGTTTCGTCACATCATCAGGCCGCACGTCCTGGAGGAGTGCCTGGAGTGCTGGCGCCAGGTCCTTCCAGTACGGCTCAATCCACGTGGCGGGGCGCACCCACAACTGCAGCCCCTTGAGCTCCTCGGTGAGTGCAGTGATCACGGCCGCGTCGAGCGGCGGATCACTGGAGCGGCGCACAATGCCACCGAGCACCCCGTGGGCGCGTTCGATGACGCACGCCGGGATGCCTTGCTCGGTATGCGCTGCCGCCAGCGCCGCGCGGGAGTCGTGGACCCCTCGAAGCACGTTGATCAGCGATGCCACCGCATCGAGGCGAGCGGTCAGCGACTCCGGAATCGAAAAGAGGCTCTCGGCAGCCGCCGCGCGAATCAGACGTAAGTTCGCGCTGGCCCACACCACGGACGCCGTCGGCGGCTCCTGCCGCAGCCACGGCGCATTCAGTTGCGAGATGCGCGCCCTGATGTCGAGGCGCTTCCGCACCGTGTCGAGCCATTTCGTCACCACGAGCGAGACGGCGAGTCCTGCGAGCAAGACGATGACTGCCCACAGCCAGTGGTGTTTCACGGCAATTTGCAACGTCACCTTCTGGCTGTCGTCGGCGACGGCGTTCGCGGCCTGTAAGCGAAGGGTCGATGCGTATTCGCCAGGCTCGAGGTCGCGAATAATGAACTTCACCTCGGCCTGACCTGTCGCAGAGACGCTCCGGCTGTCGGCGGCGCGGCCATCCCACGTGCTCCAGAGATTGAGGTCCTGCCCATTGAAGAATGTCCGCAGGTTCTTGGGCGCATCGAAATTGGAGCCCGACTTCGTGAGCTGTTCGAGACGCACGCCGATGTTGGTCAGCGGCCACACATGCGCCTTCTCCCAGACATGGACCGTGGCCTCGCCCTGCGGAACGCCGCATCCCCGTAACCAGTGACAGTGCAGCTCACGAACGATCGACGGGTTGTCGACGGCAAGCGTGGCCGTCGGCTTTCCGCCACGCGTGAGGTTGAGGCGCCAGTTGCCGGTGGTTGCAGTGGCAATCGTGAGGAGTCCCGTCACCGCACCGGTGGCCGGAACTGGTGCAATGCGGAGATCGATTTTCGTGATTCCAGTCGGCGCGGTCAGTCCGGTGGCGTCGCTCCGCTGCGTGCCATTCAACCTCCCCGCCACCGGCGAGCCGGTTCCGTCCTGTAAACCGGAAACCAGGACCGTAAACGCACTCGTTTCCATGCCACCGGTGCGCTGAATCGGGATCGACACGACGCCGTCCGCCGGAAGCGGCAGCTCAATCGTTCCTGTGGCTGCGGACGTGATCGCGGGCTGAAACGTCTGCGCGAAACTAGGTGCGGCGACCGCCACGATGACAACCGCAATAGTCAGGATTCTTCGAGCACGGACTGACATCGGCACCCCTCTCGACACGCCGTAGGTCGGCGCGGAACTACGCTGTGACCGGAAGCGCTCGTGTGTTTGTGGATTAAACGCAAGAGGCGGGGAATCCGAACAGCGCGTTCTGTGCAGCGACCGCTTGCCAGCGGCGGTGCGATTCTGTATCCGGTATGATTTCGTTCTTCGCCAGCGGAGTTCACCAGCATGCGTAGATTGCTCGCGAGCCTCATCGTGTCGTGCGTCGGCATCGTCGTGACCGCGGCGCAGGCGCCGACTCCGCCAGGCGCGCCGGGTTTGGTGGTCGGCTCGGGAAACTTCTTCAGTCCCATCGTCGCGGATCTCGAGAAGTCGGCGGCGTTCTATCGCGACGGTCTCGGCTTCGCGGTGACCGGCCAACCGTCCGATGCGACGAACAACGCGCCGCTGCGCAATATGTTCGGCCTGCCGAATGCGCAGCTGCGCTGGACGGTCGCGCGACCGGCCTTCATGCGCGGCGGTGTCGAGATTGTCGAAGTCAAGAACATCGCGAGCCACGCGCTGACGCGGAACGTCCAGGATCCGGGTGCGGTGACGCTCGTGCTCGCCGTTCGCGATATCGACGGAGTCCTCGCGCGTTTGTCGAAGCTTGGCGGCACGATCGTCACTCCGACCGGCGGACCACTCGACGTCACGCTCGGCGGCGCACCCGCCCGGGCCGCGCTGGTCAAGACGCCCGACGGACATTTCCTGCAGCTGGTGGTGCGTCCGAATGGTTCTGCGGACGCGGGCAACGCTGACACACCGGTGACCGAAGTGCGTGTGAGGCTCACCGTCGACAACGTCGATCGGGCGATGCAGCTCTATCGCGACGACCTGGGCCTGCAGCAGCAATCGGTTGGCTCGTTCACCGGCGATCGCGCCGTTCTGCAGATGCTCGACCTACGCGGCGGCGCGTATCGTCAAGCGATCACGCAAGTCCCGTCGACAGGCCTGTTCGTGCAATTCATCGAGTTCAAGGACGTCGACCGTCGCACGACCAGCGGCGGCATCCAGGATCCGGGCTCGACGCGAATCCAATTGCAGGTGAGAGACCTCGATGCCGCGATGAAGGCCGTCGTCAGAGCCGGCGGCAAGGTCATGTCGACCGGCGGGATGCCCGTGCAGTTGCCGGCGGGTCGAGGCGGGTCGATCAGGGCTGCAGTCGTGCGCGATCCGGACAATCTCTTTCTCGTCCTGATCGAGAGCTCGGGCTCACAGGGGCGTTGAGCGAGCTGATATGCGTAAACCCGCAGTCTCATCCGGTTCCGTAGGGTCCGCCGGTGGGCGGACAGGTCAACGCCGGCGCGATGAGCTACTCGGTCAACGGCAAACAATACGTGGCGATCGCCGCCGGCAACGCGCTGTTCGCATACGGGCTGCCGTAAGATCGCGGACCATAAAGGTCCGCGCCGCAATCTGAACCTGCGATCCGGACTGACATGCAGATGCGGCGCGGGCCTCTGTGGTCCGCGTTACGCGTAGACGTTGATGCGCTGACCCACGCCGTCGACCGATTGCTTGATCAGGTCGACGAGCGCGCGGCCTTGGTTTTTCTGAACGTCCTGTTGTTTCTTGGCAATCAGAACGGCTCGCATTTCGTCGGATCCGCACGAATCACACGCGGACGGGCCAGCAGATACGGCAGACACACTCATGAACGTGGAATCGGCCGTCGGCGGCCATCCATGAATGCACGTGCGTGAATATGGTCGTCACCACGCCCGGGAAGCCGCGATCGGTTTCGGCGCCGGCGTTCTATCTGATTTCGCTAAGCCCATGGATCCGATATTGACCCACCCTTTCGGTTTTCAAGCCATGTACGTAATGACCGCTGCGATTCGGCAGAGCGTCGGCCTGCAAGCAGGCCATCGATACTGATGTCTTCGTCCAGCGCCGGCCAATGAATCCCTTCACCCTCGCCGATGAACCGCCAGTGTGAACGCTCCGCAACACTCCCGTGCGCCAGGCGTGGGTACCACGACAGGGGGACGCTGATTGTGCGCCCGTCGACAAGATCCACGATCAACGCGTCATCTGTGACTTGAACGCGTCGTGCACGTGCGTCGGCGACGTCATTCGGAAGCTGTGAAGTACTCATCCCATGCTCTCAACAACGATTCTTCGTGCTCGATCACAAGCCGCTCGATTTGCCGCAATTCAGCTGCACTGAATCCGCCGCTACGTGCCAGCCGGACCGGCGCCAGCCAAAACTTGGCTCGATTGGCTTCGCGCTCGACGTGCACATGCGGCGGTTCGTTCCGATCTGCGGAGTAGAAGAAGAAACGGTACGGCCCATCGTGAAGAACCGTCGGCACACCCGGGTGTACGGCCGGACCGCCGAGAGCGGCAAACTACTATCTTCGCGTGGATTGAGCCGATCGCCCGCCACCGGCCGGGCTCATGGTCACGAAGTCGATCTCCACACATCCATCGCCACCCGTCGTCTCGATCGTCAGCGTGTGCGGCCCGGATTCGAGGATCGACGTGCCTGCAGGATCTGTGACGAAGAGATTCCACCCCTCGACGGCGTCGCCGCTGTCGCGATTCTGAAACGACGCGACGGCATTCCCGTCGACCGCAACATGAATCATCTCGTTGGGACCTTCCTGGCCGTTGGAATACGTGATCGCGAGCGCGTATTGCATCTGCGTCGCATCCACACGAAATGTCCAGGAGCGACGCTCGCCCGGGGCCAGGTGTACGGTCTGCCCTCCCGACGCGCGAGAGCGTTGGCGCAAGACTCCCTCGCCGCTTCCGGCCTCGCCCTCCATCGCGATGACCGTTGGCGCCGGCGGTAGCGCGACGGATGGCTGCGTAGGAAGGACACCCTCGCTGCACGCCGCGAACAGCGGCGTGAGCATGCACACGACGAGCGCGATGCCCGGTGTCGCTGCCCTCACGATCAGGTCCAGCTGAGATCGTGTTGCCTGAACGGCAGATCCCGGAAACGCTTGCCGGTGATCTGGAAGATCGCGTCGCCGATCGCCGACTGCACGGAGGTCGCGCGATCGTGGCCCATGCCGACCAGCCAATGCTGCGTCGGGAAGAAGCGGATGTTGATCTCGGGCGGATCCTCGTTGATGCGCGAGATCGGGAGCTTGTTGAAATTGTTCTCGACGATGTGGCCTTCCGCGATCGTGTTGGCCTGGTGGACGGCATCGTTGTAGAACCAGATGATCTGACCCTCGATCTGTTTCTTCACCGCCAGCGGATTCACCAGCCCGAAGCCGGTTTCGTGCGCGACGTCGACCCGCTCGAGTTTGATCTTGCCGTCCTTACTGAGCGACATGGTGTGGACCATCGCGCTGATCGTCGCCGAGCCGTTGGCTTCGGCGCCGCGCTCCTCCAACGCGATCGCGCGCGCCGTGCCTCGCGGCAGCGGCTTGCCCCATCCCGACATCTCGGCGGCCATGTCGAGCGCCTTGATCATGTCCGCCTTGTACGGGAGGTTCGTGCGGGCGATGAGCTCGCGGCGATAGCGATAGGGATCCTTGCCGGCCGCGTGCGCGAGCTCGTTGATGAAGCTTTCGCGATAGAACTCGTGCGCCGCCTGACCGACGCCGCGCCGCGTGCCCACCGGCACATGGAACTTCGTCGTGTGGTTCGAGTAGCGATAGTTCGGCACCGCGTAGCGCGACGTCACGTGGAAGGAGGCTTCGGGTCCGAATCCGCCTTCCTGCATCGCTGTGCGCACTTCGAGCGCGATCGGCCAGCCGTCGGGATCGAGCGCGGCGCGGAGACGTGCCAGGCCCATCGCTCGATAGGTCGTGCCGACGAAGTCCTCCTCGCGGGTCCACAGCATGTGGATCGGCGTACCGCGATGCGCGTTGGCGATCATCAGCGCATGCTCGGCCTGGGGGCCGTTGCCGTTGCGCCCATAGCCGCCGCCGAGATGGCACAGGTGCAGATACACGTTCTGCTCGGGCACGCCCGCGATCTTCGACGCGCTGAAGCGCGTTTCCTGCGGGCTCTGATCCCCGAGCCAGATGTCGACGCGATCGTCGGTCACGAGCGCTGTCGCGTTGCCGGGCTCCATCCGGGCGCGCGGGAGATACGGCGTCGAGTAGACCGCCTCGACGATCTTCGTCGCACGCGAAAACGCCTCATCCACGTCGCCCTGATTGGCGCGTACGGTCCCGGGTCGATCGAGCGCGCCGAGCAGCGCGGCGTGCATGTTCGCGCTGTTGAAGGCGGCATGCTCCGGCGGGATCGTCCACTCGATGGGCATCCGATCGATCGCCGCCTTCGCCTGATACCAGTGATCGGCGACCACGGCCACGCCGCCGCTGAAGATGCGGCCGCGAGTCAACGCCGGATCGGGGATCGGGAACTGCACGCACGAGCGTACGCCCGGCATCGCCTTGACCGCGTCGAAGTCGTAGCGCTTGACGTCGCCGCCGTAGACCGGGCACGTCTTCACCGCCGCCCATTTCATGCCGGGCACGCGCACGTCGATGCCGTACACGGTCTGGCCGGTCACCTTGGCCGGCACGTCGAGGTGCTTCTGCTCGGTCCCCATCAACGTCCACTGATCGGGTGACTTGATGGCGATCGTCTCAGGATGCGGATGCGGCGTCGCCGCGGCGCGAGTCGCAAGCTTCCCGTACGTAATCGTGCGACCGCTCTTCGCGTGCGTGATCACGCTGTTCTTCGCCGTCAGCTCGGCGACCGGCACGTTCCACTCCGACGCGGCCGCTAGCAGCAGACGCTCGCGGGCTTCGGCCCCCGCCAGCTGCAGGTAATAGCGGCCATCCTTGACGGAGGAAGCCGCGTTCGTACGCATACGCCGATAGAGACTGTCGGGAATGCCCGACACACCCTTCGGATCGCGGTTGCCGAACGTCGGCTCGCCCCCGCTCCTGGGATCGGTGGCACCGTTACCAGGGACGTTGAGCGTCCATGCAGGCGCCTTCTCGCGCGCGTCGCGGTTCGCCGAGGCGTACTGCGGGCGCACCTTCGACCAGTCGCACTGCAGCTCCTCCGCGACCATCATCGCGTTCGAGGTCCACACGCCCTGCCCGAGCTCGGTCTGCGCGATTCGGATCGTGACAATGTCGTCCGGCGCGATCACGATCCAGGCATTGACCTCGGGCGTGGTCGTCTCTTCGAACCACGACGTGACGGGTGTTGTTGCGGCGTTCGCGCGTGAGGGGACCCAGAAGCCGAGCACGAAGGCGCCGTGCGCGGCGGCCACCGTGGCGAGAAACTCACGACGATAGACGCCAGTGGGTGATTGCGCGTCCATCTCCCTACCCTTTCATCAGCGCCGCAGCCCGGTGAATCGCCTGTCTGATGCGGTGATAGGTGCCGCAGCGACAGAGGTTCGTCACCTGGGCGTCGATGTCGGCATCGGAGGGGTTCGACTGTCGCTGCAGGAGCGCGAGCGAGCTCATGATCATGCCGGACTGGCAGTAGCCGCACTGTGGCGTGTCGAATTCCTTCCACGCCACCTGGATCGGGTGGTTGCCGTCCGATGACACGCCTTCGATGGTGAGGACCGGTTTGCCGATCGCGCTGGACGCCGGAACGCTGCAGGAACGCGTCGCCCGTCCGTCGATGTGCACGGTGCAGGCGCCGCATTGGCCGATTCCGCAGCTGAATTTCGTACCGGTCAATCCGATGTGTTCACGGATGACCCACAACAGGGGCGTCTGAGGATCGGCATCGACCTCATGTACGACCCCGTTGACGGTGAGCGCAAACGCCATAGCTCCTCCGACCGGTTGAATTGTAATCCGTGCGGCTCTGACCTGCCTTCGCGGTGGTCTTTCGACGAGCAGTCTATTGCGCGAGCGAGACAATCGTGCCCTCGACGTCAGCGCCGCCAACGAGACCGGAACTGCCAGTCCGCCTGAGTGCGACGATGCCGGCGATGCGACCCGGCGTAGGGACGGCAAGAGCCCAGGTGAACTCGGAGGAGTAAGGGTTCGTGCTGTTCGTCCCCTTGATTTCCACTCCGCCGTCGCGATTGATGGCCGCGACGTATGCACTCGACACCAGACCGCCGGCAATGAACTGGCCGTCCACGACCTCGCCATTCTGGCTGAACGTAAACGACAGCGGGAGCACCGTGCCGGGCGCGTAACCGTTGCAGAACTGCGAATAGACCGGCGATGGGAATGGTGTGCACCGGTCCACGCGGTACGAACCGTTCCAGGCGCCATGGTAGCTGGGAACGACGCGAATGCTCTTTGAGCCTCGGATGCCGTCGGAGGTAACGGAGATCGTCACAACCCCGTTGGCGACACCGGTGACCAACCCACCGTTGGTCACCGTCGCGACCGCTGTCGCGTCGGACTGCCAGCCCGTTGCGAGCAGTTTCCCTTCGCCATTGCTCAGGGTGGCGGTGGCCGTGGCCTGCACCGACTCGCCAGCGCGCAAGACCGAAGGCAGTGTTATGCCAATTGCAGTCGTCACGGCTGTTGGTTGCATCTGCGTCGGCTGAGAGGTCGAACCACCGCACGAGGCTGCGACCAGCGCAACCAGCAGGAGTTGTATCCGGTTCATCACGGCTGCGACGGTTCGATTTTGAGCACCGCTCCCGCGGTCTCGTCGGTCAGTACATAAATCAATCCGTCGGGGCCCGGCTTCACTTCGCGAATGCGCTGCTTCAGATCGGCCAGCATCGAATGATCACGTCCGGTCGGCAGCGCCTTGCTGTTGAACGTCACCCGGGCGACGAACTGACCCGTGCCTGCGCGCATCGCGCCGACGAACGCCTGCCCCTTCCACGCCGGGAACTTGTCGCCGTCGTAGATTGACAAGCCGGAGATGGCGATGGCCGGCACCCAGAACACGATCGGGTCTTCGATTCCAGGCGCGGAGTATCCCTGCCCCACGATCGTGCCGTCGTAGTTGCGCCCGAGCGAAACGAGGGGCCAGCCGTAGTTCCTGCCCGCCTTGATGATGTTGATTTCGTCGCCGCCTTGCGGTCCTTCCTCCGACGACCAGAGCTCGCCCGTCACGGGATGGAAATACAGGCCCAGCGGGTTGCGATGGCCGAGTGTGTAGATTTCCGGCTTCCAGCCGGCCTTGCCGACGAACGGGTTGTCGGGCGGAATGCTGCCGTCATCGCGAATGCGGAGGATCTTACCGATGTCCGACGCCGGGTCCTGCGCCATCTTTGGATAGTTGCGATCGCCGAGCGAGACGTAGAGCAGACCATCCTTGTCCCACGCCAATCGCGCGCCATAGCTGCCGCTGGCAGGCCCGACGCTCTGGTCCGATCCCGGCCCGCCGTGCCACGCGTCCGCGACCAGAACGTCTTTGACGTCGGTCAGCGTCGCTCCGCCATCCCACCGTCCGCGCCCGACCGCCGTCGTCGACGGCCCCTCGCGACCCTGCGGTCCGCTCTTCGAGTAGACGAAGTAAATCAGTCGGTTCTCGGCGAACTTCGGATGCAGTGAGACGTCGAGCAGGCCACCGAGCACGACGCCTCGTGGTTCGATGTGTATCGGTGGCAGCCCACCGATCGGTGTGGGATCGAGCACGCCGTGCCGGATGACGCGCAGCCGCCCGGGTCGCTCGGTGACGAGCATCCCGCCATCCGGCAGAAAGGCAATCCCCCACGGGTGATCGAGTCCCTTCGTGACGACCGAGACGCGGTATCGGACGGGACCGCTCGCGTATTCCCACGGCCCGTCGCCGAGCGGCGTGCCGCCCAGCCCACGCCCCGCGGCCGGCGCCGTCGCTGCGCCCACGGGCTGGCCCGCACCGCGCGCTCCAGACTGCTGTGCCATGCCGACGCCACCCGCAAGCAGGATGACGAGCGCCGGCGCAGTGACGAAGGCGGCAATCCGATACCGCATCTGTGTTCCCGGATAGGCAGTCCGCACGTATGTGTCCTCTGTTGCCCCTCGATTGAGCTCGGGGCAGGCGGGCTAATAGTAACGAATTCCACGTCTGGCCCTTGTGCGCAGCCCATTCGGGCCTTAGGATGTAGCCGCTTTCAGTCATCACCCCCATTGGCTGACACTTACGAGTACATTCTCGGAGTACCAAACTTCGCCAATTACGAGGCGGCAGCAGCGTTGATCCGCGTGCCTCGCGGCGGCGGCCCGGTCGACTACGTGACCGTCGGCGAGGATCGTCTCACTCGCGTCAAACACACCTACGCATTTCCGCTGCGGGGCATTCATTACTGCCTTCAGCAGTTCGGCCTCGAGTCGCTGCGGCAGGTCGACTATCTGTGCACCGACTATGCGCGGGTGCCTCGGTGGATGAACAGCGGGCCGGGGTATCGAAAGCTCGAACACGACTATCTGAAGCTGCGGCTCGATTTTCCGCGCGATCGCATTCGCGTCCTCGATCACCACGACGGCCACGCGGGTCTCGCCTTCTATCCCTCCGGGTTCGACGAAGCCGCAGTGCTCGTCGTCGATTCGCTCGGCTCGCGGCTCAATACGCAGACGCTCTACCACGCCACTCCCGAAGGCCTGCGAGTGGTGGAGCGCGGCAACGTCTGGGGCATCGGCAGGGTGTATTCGGTCGTCACCGGATCGGTGCTGCCATACGGGCCGGAAAAAGGATTCGGCAAAACGATGGGATTGGCGCCGTATGGGCGCGAGCATCCCGGTCCGGTCCTCGAGTTCAACGGCCGGCACGAGGGGATGCAGTCCGACTACAGCGCGTTCTGTTCGCGACCGCCATCGCCACGCATCGTCGCCGATGGCGTGAGGCGCTGCACCGACCGCGAGCAGGTCCTCGATCCGTACTTCGCGCGAGCGGCCTACGACGTGCAACAGGAGTGCGAGCGCGAGCTGGTGCGATTGGCGCGTTACGCGCATGAAAGAACGGGCAGTCGTCGTCTGTGTCTTTCCGGTGGCACGGCGCTCAACGGGCTCGCCAACGCACGGGTGATCGAAACGGGTCTGTTTGACGAAGTGTTCATCCCTCCCGGGTGCTCCGACACCGGCATCGCGTTGGGGCTGGCGCTCTGGGGGTACTTCCAGGAGATTTCGCCCGCGCGTCACTCCACCGGTGGCGCGGACCGCGTCACCTCGGCGGTCTCGGTCTCGATGCGTCACGCCTATACCGGCCGCAGCTATCCGACCGGCGACTCGGGGTCACTGCTCGACACGTGGGGGATCACGCATCGGCCCGTCGCATCCGAAGACGTCGCGCCGTTGATTGCCAGCGGTCAGGTCGTCGGCTGGTATGTCGGCGGATCCGAGTTCGGCCCGCGCGCGTTGGGGCACCGTTCGATTCTGGCCGATCCACGCGATCCCGCGATGAAGGACACGCTGAACCACCGCGTGAAATTCCGCGAGGGCTATCGTCCGTACGCGCCCAGCGTGCTGGCCGAGCACGCAGCCGAGTGGTTCGACCTGCGGTTGCCCAGCCCGTTCATGCTGCAGGTCGTCACGGTGCGTCCGGACAAGCGCGCACTCGTGCCCGCGATCACGCACGTCGACGACACGACGCGCCCACAGACGGTGACCGTGGAGGCCAACCCGGCCTATCACCGGCTGATCGCGGCATTCAACGAGCTCACCGGCGTGCCGATGGTGCTCAACACCTCGCTCAACGTGAACCGGGAACCGATCGTCGAAACGCCGCTCGACGTCCTCATCTGCGCGTTCAGCACGGCCATCGATTTCCTGTATCTCGACGGCCTGCTGATCGACTGCGCCCCGTACCGTCGTCCCGAGCTGGTGCAGCAGCTGACGGCGGAGCGGGCGCGGCGGCTCGACGAGGAGTGGCGCACGGTGACGGCGAAGTACCTGACGCGCTACGACCCGATCGAGCGCGACACGTATCTTGCCGAGGCAAACACGGTCGCCGCCTGGCATCGTGATTACCGCGCGAAAACGGAGATTGAAGAAGCCGTCCTGCGCTGGCGTGCCGCCGGGGCGCGCGTGGCCATCGTCGGCACGCGCGGGCACACGCGCTGCCTGTATGAGTACATCGAAGACTTCGCCTCACTCGACGTGCGCGCATTCGTGCCGCTCGATGATCGTCCTGGCGAGCGCGGTGCATTCGCAGTCTATCCAGGCACGACGCTGTCGGCGCTCGATTGGGGGAGCATCGACGTCGTGCTGATCTCGACACACGAGTATCAGCACGAAGCGCTGGCGAGCGTGCGGCAGTCGGCGCCGGCGCAACTGGATATCGTGGCCCCATACGACGACGCCGGCGACAGCCTGCTGCATGTGTTGCCCGGCCGCTGGCCCATCGCCACACCGGTGAACGACGCGGTGACGATGTCCAGCCTCGTTTCGGTCGAGGCATACGACTTCGAGTCGCCTGTCGCCACGAAGGCGGCCGCCGAGCGCTACGCGCTGATCATCAACTATCACTACTGCCACCCCGATGAGGGCGTGCTGAAGGGTGTCAAGGGCATCACGCCCGAGCAGCTCGATCAGCAGCTCCGCACGCTCACGCAGAACTTCGTCTGCACGACGATGAGCGAGCTGCTCGATCCCGACGCGAACCTGCCGGAAACCGTCGCCGTCCTCAGCTTTGACGATGGCTTGAAGGATCTGCTGGTCCACGCGCTGCCCGTGCTTCGGCGGTGGCGCGTGCCGGCGATGGTGAACTGCTGCTCGTCGCCGCTGCTCGAACGGCGCGTGCTGAACGTGCATCGCTCGCAGTTGCTGCAGGCACGGCTGGGCGCGCGGCGGTTCCAGTGCGAGTTCGACGCCGCTCTGGCGGAGATGCCGCCGCAGGAGCTGCCGTCGCCGGAGGGGCTCGATCGCGAGACGCTGTATGTGTACGACGATGAGCCGACACGCCGATTCAAGATGCGGCTCAACTTCGAGCTGCCGGACGAGGCGCTCGATACGGTGCTCCACACGCTGTTCCAGACGTTCATCGGATCGGACGCGGATGTCCTGGAGTCCCTCTACCTCTCGGTCGACGATCTGCGACGCTGTCAGGATGCGGGCATCGAGATCGGGCTGCACACGCACTCGCATCGCGTGCTGAGTCGTCTCAGCGAGAAGGACCAGCGCACCGATCTCCGGACGGCGATCGATTTCTTCCGCGACCGGCTGGGCCTCGCCACACTCCATCTCGCCTATCCCTACGGGATTGGCGGCAGCTGGAACAGCGACAGCGTGCGGGTGGCCCGCGAGCTCGGATTCGCGAGCGCGGTCACGAAGATTCGCGCGATCGCCAAACCCGCCGACCTGGAGCAGCGCTTCGAGATCCCGCGATTCGACGTCCAGGACGTCTTCGATCGCGAGGGATCGCTCAACGGCCAGCGGCTGCTCGCCTTGTTCACCGACGACTGAGCATCTGCCGTGTAGTGTCCGGCTTCAGCCGGACCTCTGCGAGGGCTATTGCGTACTGGTCACGGTTCCTGGCTTCGCCTTGATCGTCTTGACCATCTGCGCAAAAGGCTCGATGGCGCCATGCACGGGAACATCACGATCGACTTTCAGACCGCGGCGCTCGATGTTGGTCAGGACGTTTTCGCCCCACAGGTGCCGCAGCCACGTGCTGTCGTACAGGTCGGCTTGCACGAGCATCCTCTCGCGCGGGACGTAGGCGAAGAGGTTCGTGCCTTCGCGCGCGTTGTCGATCAGGTGATAGAGCTGCACCTCCATCGCCGCATCCTTCAAGGTGAGCGAATCGTCGACGAACTGGAACATTGCGTCGCGCGGACTCCTCTCCAGCGAGTCGGGGACGATCGTGTGCTTGCGAGCGAGCAGATCCCTGAAGAACGCCTCGTTGGCGCGGTGCGTGACGATGGTCAGACCTTCGGCGACCGCCGCGCGCAGACCACCCGAATGATCGAAGTGATGATGGGACACGATCGCGGTGGTCAAGGGCTTGGTGCTGAGGGTCCGCGCCTTGTGGATCACCGCCTTCGATCGCGCCTCGTTCACGGGCACTTCGTAGAGCGTCAGGTGGTCGCTGAACTCGAACACCACCGATCGGTGATTACCTGACCCCGCGAGCCACCAGATGCCCTTCGCGACGGGTTCGGCGGTGACGACGACCGCGGGCGCCGCGGGAACGGGCGCCGATTTGACACTCTCTGCCGCGGCGAGGTCCGGCACATCGCCGTCGATGGCGTTCTTCGCCACCTGCAGATCGAACTGCAGGTACTTGTCCATCTTCGTCGTCAGGTGGCGTGGCAGCTTGATCCCGCCGACATCCTCATAGTCGGCGAACGTCGTGACGATCGCGACATCGCCCATATTGGCGTTGTCGGCCATCGACATCACACGCGACGGCAGGTGGGTTCCGCTGTCGATCGCCAGGGTCAGCATGTCGCCGACAGCCGTGACGATGTCGACAAGCTGGTCACCGCCATCAGCGCGAACATTGGTCACCTTCGCTGCCGGGTCCATCGCGGCGCGGACGATGGTCAACGGATGGTGCAGCAACTCGATGCGCCGATCGCGGACCGCGGCAGCGCCAGCGCGTGTCATCGTGGCGTCGGCTCCCACGTTGTAGGCGACGTCGCCGTCGAGTCCCTGCGTCTGACGCTGAATCAGATCGCCGGCGAACTGAAACTGTGCCTCGCGGACCTGTGTCGTGCGCGTACGGCCGTTGGCGAGATCGATCGCGCGTGTGTACTCGCTGACCTTCCAGATCGGCAGGTCGTCATCGGGCATGCGGTTCTGGCCGACAAGCGGCGCCGTGCCTGTGCCTTGAATCGCAACGGTCTTCGCCGAGCGGACACGATCGGCGCCGCCCAGCGCCTGCGCGGCATCGTCGATGATCTTCCGTTCGGGTGGCGCGGTAGAGCATGCGCTCGCGAGAACAGCCACCATCAGGAACGCGCTGGATCGGCTCATGACTCCTCGCTTTCTAGCTGTCTCGACGGCCTCGATTCCTCGCCTGTGGGTCAAGATTTTCTCCGTCAAGACGCCGCCGCCGTTCGAGACCAGGATAACGGGAACGCGCATCAACGCCGAGAGTCGAGAAGATCCCGTACGGCCCCAATCGCGTGCCGGATTCGGGCGTGACCATTGGAGGGCGTCAGATTGTAGCCTCAGGGCTGGCCCTGTCCGGGTCTATACTGGCGCCACATTTCAGGGCCACCTGAAGGTGGCCCCTACGAATGTTGGCTACGAGGCAGAGATGGATATGAAGAAGGTCTGGCTGTTGGCAGGTCTGATCGCGCTGTCGTCCGGCGTTGGATTCGCGCAGACAACCGAAGAACTGGTGCGCGACGGGAAGAATCCCGACAACGTCACAACACAGAGCATGGGCTATGACCGGAAGAACTATAGCCCGCTGAAGCAAATCACGAAGTCCAACGTGAAACGCCTCGTGCCGATCTGGAGCGCCGCGCTGTCGAACGATCAGGGCGAGCTGGCGGCACCCACCGTCTACAACGGCGTGATGTACGTGATCAACGGCAAGTGGACGTTTGCCATCGACGTCGAGACCGGTCGGCAGATCTGGCGGACGCCGGTCGAACTGGAGAAGGGCGTGACGCGTGCGGCGTTCACGCGCGGCGCCGCGACGATTTACAACGGCAAAGTCTTTCGCGTCACCGTCGACAACCACATCCTCGCGCTCGACATGAAGACCGGCAAGCAGGTGTGGAACGAAAAATTTGCCGAGGCGAAGGAAGGCTATTACGCGACCAGCGCGCCGATTGTCGCCAACGGCGTTCTGATCTCGGGAATGGCTGGAGGCGAGTCCACGACGCGCGGGTTCCTCGATGGATGGGATCCGGAAACGGGCAAGAAGCTGTGGCGCACATACACGATTCCCGCTCCGGGCGAACCTGGATCGGAGACGTGGCCGAAGGACAGCGACGCGTGGAAGTACGGCGGCGGACCGACGTGGCGGTCCGGTTCGTACGATCCGGAGCTCGATCTCGTCTACTGGGGAACCGGCAATGCGGAGCCGTACGACCCCAGGCCTCGCGAACAGATGGACAGCCTCTACACGTCGAGCGTCCTGGCAATCCGGCCGAAGACCGGGCAGATCGCCTGCCATTTCCAATACACGCCGAACGACGTGTACGACGTCGACGGCACCGATGAAAACGTGCTCGCCGACCTGCGCGTCAACGGGCAACTGCGCAAGGTGATGATCCAGGCGAACAAGAACGGATTCATGTACGTCGTCGATCGCACCAACTGCAAGCTGATCGCGGCGCATCCGTACGTGAAAGTGAACTGGGCCTCGCACGTCGATCTCGCCACGGGTCGGCCGGTGTTGACCGATCTCTATAAGCGCTTCCTGGCCGGCGAGGAAGTGGAAATCTGGCCGTCGCGCGGGACCAACGCTGTCCCCATCGCGATCAACCCGAACACCGGACTCGTGTACGTGAGCTCGTGGAACATCCCGCGCCTCCAGAAGCTGGCGCCGCCTTCGGGCAAACCGCAGGTGATCGGCGAAGGCTCTACCGGCACCATCGCCAGGCAACCGGAGATCAAGCCTGGAGAGCCGTATGGACACTTCGTCGCCATCAACCCGCTCACCGGCGAAAAGAAGTGGGAAGTGCCGCTGATGGACTTCCCGAGCTCCGCGGGGATGCTCGTGACCGGCGGCGGCATCGTGTTCACGGGGAAGCTGTCGGGCGAATTCGTCGCGCTGGACGAGGAGACCGGAAAGACGTTGTGGCAGTTCAAGACCGGATCGAGCATCAACTCGACTGCCATCACCTACACGCACAACGGCAAGCAGTACGTCACCATCGCGTCTGGACTCGGCGGCGGACTCGCGAGTCGATACGCCGCCGCCAAGGTACCTACCGGCGGCTCGGTGTGGACCTTTGCGTTGATGTCGGATTAGACCGAGAGACGCGCGAGCACATGCGGCGCGGACCGAACGGCGGGGGTCCCCGGCGCGCACGCCTGCGCGCTGGGGTGCCTGTGGTCCGCGGTTATCGGCAGACGAAGCTCTCGGCTTTCTCGATGCTTCCGCTCCCGGTGTATCGCGCCTGCAGTGGATATGGGCAGAGCGGTCGCGTGCGCCCGGGCCATGGCGTTCCTTCGCGCGCGGTCGCCACGATCGATTCCGGCGCGGTGCCCTGTTCGACCCAGCGCACCAGCGCGCCGAACGCGTCGAATTGATCGGTCGCCGGCCCGCCGGCGCAGTGGTTCATACCGGGCACCGGGAAAAGTCGCACGAAGTCCTTCGCGCGCCCGCCCTGCGCGCGATCCACGCTCGTCCACCAGTCGACGGTATCGAGAACCGAGAAGACAGGATCACTCACTCCGTGCGCCACCACGAGCCGGCCGCCGTGTCGCTTGAAGGCGGACAGATCGCTCGAATCGGCCTTCATGAACTCCAATGACGACTCACGATACGTGCTCGTCGTTGCCGCAAGCAGACGCGGCGCGCTGTTGATGTCGAAGCCGAGGGCATACGCGACGGCCGGCGGTCCTGCCGGAACGGGCACGGGTGGCGTGATGAAGATCGTCGACAGTGCTGTCGCTCCCAGCGTCACATTGATCGCGGAATTGGCTGCCGCATTGAACGCGCCCATCTTCCACACTCGCCAGCCTTGATTGAACGCGGGGCCAAGCTTCCCGCCGATTCCCGCATCCCACGCCCAGGGCGCGTACACGCGTTCACCCTTCGACGTGCGCGCCCCATCGAACACCCGCACGAGCGCGGCGACCTGCGCGCTCGACACGCACGCGTCGGTCTTCTCGCCGGCGCACGTGATCGCGTCGAACTTCGGCTTCACGACGCTGGTCGTGCAGCCAGGGAAGTTGGCGACGATGCCGTCGGCGAGACCGTCGAGCGCATCGCAGACGTTGAGCACCACGCTGGAGAAGAGCGCGAGGTCCGTGTCGCTGAATGCCTTGCCGAGCAGCGGCTGGCCGCTCGCATCGAGCTGGCCGGACGCCTTGGCGACTGCTGCAATGGCCTGACTATCCCACGCTTCGGCAACGGCGGCGCGTGCCAGACGCAACCCCGGCGAGCATGCCAGAATGCCGTCGAAGTCATCGGGATAACGCTGCGAGATCATCAGTGCTTCGCGCCCGCCCTCCGAACATCCCACGTAGTACGACTTCTCCGGCGCGCGCCGGTAGTAGCGCGTGACGAGCGCTTTGCCGGTGACTGTCACGACGTGGTACGAGCTGTAGCCAAAATCACTCCGCGCCTGCGGATCGAACCCGAATGTCTGCGTTCCGCCGCGCGCCGGATCGTTGTTGATGATGTTGTCGTGCCCTGAATCCTGCGACACGACCGCGTAGCCGAGCGCCAGCGCGACGTTCGGCTGCTGTCCCTGCAGCCCGCCGAGGGCCGCCGCGACGTTGCCGTTGCTGCCCCCTCCGCCCTGGAAGAAGAAGCGGCCATTCCAGGTGGTCGGCAAACGGAGTTGAAACCGGATGGCATAGCGCTGCCCGTTCACGCCTGTCCGCTCGTTGAGCGTGCCGCCGACCTGGCAATGCTCCGGCAATGCGGGTGTCGGCGGCGCGAACGGATTCGGCGCCGGCTGTGCAGCAGAAGGCGGATTCAGCGCGGCGGACGCGATGACCAGTGCGGGCTGGCCCGCGACAGTCGCCTTCAGCAGTCCTTCGCATCGAGCCGCCGCGTCCGCCTTCGCCGAGGCTTCGGCGGACAGGGGTTGATTGTCGCGCTGCGACGATGCTGACAGCACCGGTGCAGCCGTCACCATCGCGATAACCAGGGCGCAAGGGGCCGCGATTGCGGCAGTCAGTCTGATGATCCGCACGTCAGGCCTCGTACGCGTTACGTCGACAGCGGTCGATTCGCCTTCAGGAACGAACGGATATGGCGGACGGCAAGAGGGATCCGCTCGGGCGGCTCCTTCCAGGGATAGATACTCACCTGTGCCTTCGGTGCCAGCATCGCGGCTTCCATCGCGACGGCGTACGGATGCGCCGGGATGTCGTCTGGCAGGATCAGCACGGGCGTCTGGCAGCTGCGCACGAAGTCGCGCGTCACGGTGAAGACGAAATCGGGATTGGTGCGGTACATCTTCGTCAGGAATTTCTGGACCGTGTCCATCGTGACGTCGGGCCGCCGCTTCACCAGCTCCGGTCCCCACCCCATCATGTTGTTGTCGTAGAACAGGTCGCGCGCCTCGGGACGTGAGCCGCTCGGCTGCGCCAGCACCGCCGCGACGACCCGATTCGGCGCGCGTTCGATCAGGTTCCAGATGAACGGACCGCCGATGCAGAAGCCGAGCACCATGAACTTGTCGATGCGAAGGTGATCCATCAGTCCGATGTGGTCGTCCGTGAACGAGTCCCACGGACGATCGATCTCGAGCGGACCTGACGACTGGCCCATATTCGCATTGCGGAGATCGGCCGCGATGCAGCGGTACTCGCTCTTGAACTCCTCGATCGGATTGAACGGCGAGCCGGTCTTCAGACCCGAGATCGTCGAGTTCAATCCGCCACCGGCGATGAGCAGCAGCGGAAAGCCAGAGCCGGCCTGCTCGTAGTGGATACGAACGGGCCCTTTCTCGTAGAACGAGCCGGCCGCGGTCGGCTGTTTCTGCTGACCGAACACGCTCGTGGCGGCGCCCATCGCGGTCGCCGCGGCGCCCGTCTTCAGCAGCTTGCGTCTGATTTCATCCACCATCGGCGTCCTCCGTCAGTCGAGGCACGACCCAATCAAGGGAGCACGACGAGCGCGCCTATCCTCGCCGCGCGCGGCAAGCCGACGGTCAACGTCGGCGTCCGGCCCACATCGTAAACGGCATCGAACAGGTTTTCCACTGCGACGAACGCGGTGACCTTGCGCGAAATCAATCGGCCGGCATAGGCATCGGCGACGTGCGCCCGGCGCAGCGTGAAGACGTTCTGATCGTCTTCGAACTGCGGACCGGTCACGCGAAACTGGGTCGACGCACTCCACGGACCTCGGGCATACCGCACGTCCACGCCGAGGTTGTACGACGCGACCTGCGGGACGCGCTTGTCGCGCAGCGGCGTGGCCCCCTTGAACCTCGAGCTCGTGAACCCGCTGGCAAACGAGACCGAGAGCGCTGACGGCAGTCGCATTGTCGCTTCAAGCTCGAGACCCGTGGCGCGCACGGTATCGGCATTCGCCCGCTGTCGAATGATCTGCTGCGGGGTCGTCGAGATCGTGATGCTGGTGATCGCCTCGTCCAGGACGTTCCGGAACGCGGTCACGCGGACAGAGGCGATGCCACGGCTGATCATCACACCGAGGTCGCCACCGGTGAGCCGTTCAGGGTCGAGCGCTTCGTTCGGTCGCGTCTGCGTATTGCCCTGGCTGAAGTTGCGGTAGAACTCGTTCAACGTCGGCGCACGGAACCCATGGTAGATGGCCCCGCGCACCGTCATGCCGGTCTCGCCGATGCGATAGGCGCCGGACAGACGAGGATTGAACGAGCCTGACGCTTTCGAAAACGCGGTCACCCTGGATTTCGATCGCCAACCATCGCCGTGTGCGCCGAGCACGATCGTCAAACGATCGCTGACTCGAACCGTGTCCTGCAGGAATGCCGAACCAAGGCGCTGCGTGCCTCCGGCCTCGGTGACAGCGAGAGGACGACCCTGCGAGTACGGTGTTTCGACTGACTTTCCGTCGACGTACCGTCCCTCCGCACCGAGCACGATCGTATGGACGCGCCACGTTCGATACCACTCACCACCGACGCCACCCGCGGTGGAAGGCACGGTCTGATCGCGGGTCAGCGTTTCAGCGGTGCGTGTGGCATTGACTGTCGTGAACACCTGCCGATAGCGCTGCGTCCCCCCGAAGGCACGAAGACTGAGCAGGCCACCGCCCACGCCGCCGGCCACTTCGCCCGAGCCTTGACGTGAGGCCGTGCTGTTGATCGAGAGCGGCGTCGCATTCTTTCTGTCTTCGTCGAACACGTTCGCCGAGAGGTCGACGCGCCATCCGCTCGCTGTCTGATATCCCGCCGATGCATAACCGGAACGATGCTCGGCTCCGAGCGTCGTGTCGATCGGTCCGCGAGGCGCGAGCCCCGGATCCTGCTTCGTCGCGATTGGAATGTACCCGTCGATCGTGAACCACTCGCCTGCCGCGCTGTAACGCCATGAGCCGGAGCGGCCGCCGCCAAAGAGTGACGTCCGCGCGGTGCCGAGATTCCCCGCTTCGAGGAGCGCGCGTCCGCTCGGCCGGGACGGCCGCTGCGTGAGGAGCTGTACGACACCGCCGACCGCGTCGGCGCCGTACAGATCGCTGCCGCTGCCGCGCTGCACTTCGACACGATCGATCGCCGCCTGCGGCACCTTGTTCCAGTAGATCCACCCGCCGAACGCATCGTTCAGCGGCAGTCCGTCGACGAGCACGAGCGAACGGCTTTGTGCGGTCCCGCCAATCCCCCTCAGCGCGACACCCTGCGCCGTGGGATTGGCCACTCGAGACGAGGTGCGCCGGAAGAGCGTGAAGCCCGGCACCATCTTCAGCGCATCGTCGAGCGTGACTGGTGCGCTGGTGAGAAGCGTCGATGCCGGCAGTACGGTCATCGTGACCGTTGGATCCGCGCGCGGAACGTCCGTGCGGCTCGAGGTAACGTTGACCGCTTCGAAGAATGGCGCCGGCTGCAGCACGATCTCGATCGTGCCGCTCGCCGGTGCTGTCACGGTCGCCTCGCCGAAGCCGGGCGCCGTTGCGACGATGCGCGGCGTGCCGCGGCGCTCGACGTCGAACTGGAATCGGCCGTCGTTCGTCGTGCGGAACTCGGCGATCGACTTCCCCGACGATTCGAGCCGCACGGTCGCGTCGGGAACCGGCTCTCCCGACGGATCGACAACCACACCGGTAAGCGTGGCTGTCGTCTGAGCTGAGGCGTGAACGGCCAGAAGGAGCAGAAGAACGGCGGTGCTCCAACGCACGGATCTCGACACGACTATGGCTTGACGGTCACTTTCTTCATCACCGGCGCGGTTACCGGCTTGCTCGGTTCACCGCTCTCGCCGGTTGTCGTCGGTATTTCCGCGAGCGCGTCGACGACCGACATGCCGGACGTCACCCGCGCGAAGATGACGTAGTCGGGCGGCAGGTCGTAGTCCATGTGCATGATGAAGAACTGGCTGCCGTTGGTGTTCGGACCTGCATTGGCCATCGCGACGATGCCGCGGCGGTAGCCGTTCTGGTAGAGCGGCGACTGGCGGTTGATTTCATCGGGGAACGACGGGCCCCACGCGCTTTCTCCTCCCGCGCCCGTGCCGGTCGGATCGCCGCACTGGATCATGAATCCCTTCACGATCCGATGACACGTCACGCCAGTGTAATAGTCATGTTCGGCAAGCAGCCGGAAGTTCTCGACCGCCTTCGGCTGATCGTTTTCGAGGAATTCGATCTCGACCGACCCCTTGTCGAAGTCGATCGTGGCGTGCTTGCCGCCGGAGCTCTTCGCCCCGGCGGGCACCTTGGGATTGCCTGACCCCGACGAGCAGCCGGCGGCCAGGGCGGCAATGAGAGCGATCGACAGCGCGAATTTGATCATCGACACGATTGCAAGGATACGCCAGACTCGCCGCGATCGTGTGGAGAGCGGGGCTAAAGCATGCCGATGATGTCGGTCGCCGCCGCGATCAACGTCGTCGCTGTCGCGACGCTGATGTTCCCGGTCTTCTGCGCGGATTGAACCGCTTTGATGAACGCGTTCAGCTGCTTGATGGCCTGCTCGTACAGCCCCGCGTCAATCGACCCCAGGGCGTTCGTCAGCTTGTCGGACAGACTGTTGATCTGCCCTTTCGTCAGCCCGAGCGCGGGATCCGAGAGCATGGTAATGAGCGCCTTGACCGCAGCGGCGGGTCGCGCGGTGGGGGAGGTCCATGTGCCCACCACGTCGATGGCTTGCGCGAAATCGCCGGGCTCCTGGAAGAGCCCAGCGCCGTCGATCGAGAAGGAAGACCCGGGAACAATTGAGCCCTCGGCAGCGATGATGTACTCGCGACCGTTGTCATCGACGTTTACTACCAGATTCCACCTGCTGATTCGCCCACTCGCATCGGTGGAGAGGTACGCACCGCCGCGGCCCACATACGTCAGCGTCCGATGGCCGTCGTTCATTACCAACTGGAATCCGGGCCGCTCACTGATGCTCTGGTACGGCAAATCCGGAGGCAGTGTTTGATTGAACGTGAGCGTCGCCACGACGGAATCGGACGCCGTATACGACGTATAGGGATTGGCGGTGGGGTCGGCTGGGTCGTACGGCGTTTGACAGATAGCAGTCCCTCCGTAAGGGGCGGGACCACACGAGAACTGTGTGAAGGGGTTGCCTGTATAAGTGTAGACAGCCTGTGCCTCGGCTGCGGCTGCGCCCAAGAGCACCGCAGTCGCGAGACAGAGACGGTATTTCAAGGTGTGTTGGCGCGGCGGGCGATTCATGGTCCCTCCAATGTTCAGTCGACCGGACGCGCTCGAGCGCGTCCTCTTCTGAATGGAGATCGCGCAGGACGCACCGAGAACGGGTCAGAGCGCCGCCAGTTTTAACAAGTCGCTCATGCTGCTTGTGGAGGGACACCGCCACGAGGGACTGGCCACGACAAGGGCGATACTCGCTCCTCGGTTCCGCGATCCAGAGTCCATGTACTATCGAGACGTCACAGTATTCGTCGACTGAGAGATTCGAGCGTGACCGACGAGCGATGGCTGCGCGTGAAGGCACTGTTTCAGGCCGCAGTGGAACGACCGGCCGACGAGCGCGATGCCTTTCTGACCGCGGCGACGAATGACGACACGGCGCTGCGGCGTGAAGTCGAATCGTTGTTACGGTCGGACAGGTCGGATGCGAGCTTCCTCGATGGGCTGCCCGTCGCCAGTGAGTCCGTGGTGGCCGATCCGCTCGCCGCGCCACCAACGTCGATGGATCCCACGTTTGTCCTGGCGCAACGGATCGAATCCGACACGTCACGCGGTCTCGACGCGCCCACGACGCTCGGGCGGTACCGCATCACGAGCAAGCTCGGAGAAGGCGGCATGGGCGTGGTCTACGCCGCACAAGACGATCGCCTGAACCGGCGCGTGGCGCTGAAGACGATTCGGAAGGCCGCGGCCGACGACCGCGCCCGTGAGCGTCTCTGGCGGGAGGCGCGTGCGGCCGCGAGCGTCAACCACCCCAACGTGTGCCAACTGTATGAAATCGGCGAAGAGAACGGCGAGCCGTTCCTCGCCATGGAATTACTCGAGGGACAGTCGCTGGCCGTCACGCTGACGCAAGGGCCGATGCCGTGCGCGGAAGCGGTCCAGATTACGCTCGCTGTCCTGTCCGCACTCGAGGCACTGCATCGCCGCGGCGTGGTCCATCGCGATCTGAAGCCATCGAACATCTTCCTGACCCCGCACGGTGTGAAGCTGCTCGACTTTGGTTTGGCGCGGGCGACCGCGCACCTGGGCGCGGCGACTGAAACAGGTCTGACTTTGACCGGCGTCGTCATCGGCACGCCGAACTACATGGCACCCGAACAGGTGCTCGGCGAGATGGTGGACGCCCGCACCGATCTGTTCGCGGCCGCCAACGTGCTGTTCGAGATGCTCTGCGGCAAGCCACCGTTCGCGCGTGAGACGGTCGTGAGCGCCCTCCACGCGATCGTCACCGAACAGCCGCCCGCGTTGGGCGGATCACCGGCGATTGTCGCGGTCAATCGCGTGGTTCATCGCGCCCTTTCGAAGCGCGCCGGCGATCGCTATCAGACGGCCGACGCGATGGCGCAGGATCTTCGCGCCGCGCTCCTCGCCACAGACACCGGCGTGGCGCGAACGGCTCGTCCGATGACGCGGCTCATCGTGCTGCCGTTTCGGGTTCTGCGCGCCGACCCGGACACCGACTTTCTCGCCTTCAGTCTGCCCGACGCCATTGCCACCTGTCTCTCGGGTCTCGACTCGCTCATCGTGCGTTCGAGTATCGTCGCGTCACGGCTCGCCGGTCAGGCTGCGGATCTGAAAACGATCGCGAGCGAGGCCGACGTCGACGTCGTGCTGACGGGCACGCTGGTACGCGCCGGCGAGCAGCTTCGAGTCAGTACTCAGCTCGTCGAGGCGCCGGGCGGGACGCTCGTCTGGTCACACACCTCACAACTCTCGCTGGGAGACATCTTCAGACTGCAGGACGACCTCGCGACGCGGATCGTCGAGTCGCTGTCGTTGCCGTTGACGGCTCGAGAGCATCGGATGCTCACGCACGACGTGCCGGCAAGCGCGAAGGCCTATGAGTTCTACCTGCGAGCCAACCAGCTGGCGGTGAACTTGATCACCCCGTCGCTCGCCCGCGATCTCTACCTGGAATGCCTCCAGGAGGATCCGCGTTACGCGCCGGCCTGGGCGCGGCTCGGCCGCGTCTATCGCATGCTTGGAAAGTTCGGCGATGCCGACGTGGAAGAGAACCTGTCACGCGCGGAAGCCGCGTTCGTGCGGGCGCTCGAGATCAATCCCGATCTGTCGGTCGCCCACAACTTCTATTCGTACCTCGAGATCGACTTCGGCCGGGCCCAGGATGCGATGGTTCGCCTCGTCGAGCGGGCGCAGAAGCGGGCGACCGATCCCCAGATCTTCGCCGGCCTCGTTCAGGCGTGCCGGTTCTGCGGTCTCCTCGAGGCATCGCTCGCCGCGGACGAACAGGCCCGCCGCTTCGACAGGTCGATCATCACCAGCGTGTTCCATACCCACTTCCACCTCGGTGATTATGAGCGGGCGCTCGGCTGTGTCCACGGTTCCGGGGAGCCCGTGACGAACATCTTCGCGCTCATGATGCTTGGTCGCGACGGGGAGGCGCTCGAGAAGATCCACAAGACCGAGAGGCTCGAAGTGCCGACCCCTCGACGCTGGGTCGAGTCGTTGCGGCTCCTGCTCGAAGGGCGCCGAGTCGAAGGCCTCGCGGCCACGCAGGCCATCCTGCCGGAAGGCTACCGCGATCCCGAGTCCTTGTACCACGTGGCCCGATACCTCATTTTTTTTCGGGAGCGAGGCAAACGGGATACACCTCCTGGCTCGCGCCGTCGAAGAAGGGTTCTTCTGTTTCACCGCGCTGGCCCGAGATCCATGGCTTGACGGCGTCCGCGGCGATCCCGCGTTCACGACGATTCTGCATCGTGCCGAGTTACGCTCTCGAAATGCGCGTGCGGCATTTGTGGAGGCGGGTGGCGACCGACTGCTCGGCCTCAAGATGTCATAGTCAGTTGTCTGCGGTTTGTCGCGATCGTGCGCGAGATGAACGAGCCAGTTCACCACTCGTGAGTCTTCGTCCTGACAAGTGGCGCATTCAGCCCATTGATCGCGCAGGACGCATCGAGCATGGGCAGGAGCTGGCCCAGTGATCCAGACCCCTCGCCGATGCTATCCTCTGGTTCCCGTTCAATTGGGTGAAGAAGGTCGATGGTGACGCCTCACCACGTCACGGTGCTGCTCGGCGAGTGGAGTCGCGGCAACCGAACGGCACTGACGCAGTTATTGCCGCTCGTCTATGCGGAGCTCCGCCGCGTCGCCGCGCGCCAGCTGCGAAGGGAACGACCCGATCACACGCTGCAGCCGACGGCCCTGGTCAACGAGGCGTACCTCCGCCTGGTCGACCAGCGCCAGGTCGATTGGCAGAATCGCGCCCACTTCTTCGGTGTCGCGGCACAGGTCATGCGCCGCATCCTGGTCGACCACGCCCGTCGTCACCGCGCGAGCAAACGGGGTGACGGTGTGCGCTGTGTGTCGATCGACGAAGCGAAGGACGTCGCCGCAGCCAACGAGATGCCCATCCTCGCGTTGGATCACGCACTCGGTCGCCTGGAAACGCTCGACGCCGATCTGGCCAGGATCGTCGAGCTGCGCGCCTTTGGCGGACTCACGATCGACGAAGCGGCCCATGTGCTCAGCGTCTCGCCATCGACCGCCAAACGCGACTGGCGCACCGCCAAAGCGTGGCTTACTCGTGAGCTCGGCTCCGACACTCGACCGTGATCGCCGAGCGATGGCCGCTCGCGAGGGGCTGAAGCCCCTCGCGCCCCGCGGCGGCGTCCTCCTCGAGATCAGTCGTCGTCGCCGAACCCGTATGTACCCTTGATGCTGCACACGGGTCCACCGCTGCAGTCGACATCGATTCGCGCATGAAAGTGCGCCAACGTGCCGATGCCATCTTCAATGGTGCACAAGCCACGGGCGTTCGTGGCGTCGAGCGTGCAGCGGCCGCGTGCCTTGTTCCCCGGTCCGGCGTCGAGGGCCACATTGCTGTCTAACAGGAAGTTCCCGTCGGCAAGAGCGAAGAACCCAGGCTGCCTGTAATAGAGATTCGCACCATCGAGCAGCCCCGCGAGCTTCGGATCGGAGATGTCGCCGAGCGTGCAGTAATCGGGCCCGGCCGTGCAGTCTTTCGTTCCGGTAAAGCGGCCGCCTCGCCCGGCCGCCGACACCGAGGTGGCCCCCATGCTCACAGCAAGAGCCATGGCGACAACCGGCACGAGGAGGAGGACGAGGATCGAGGTCTTGGTCTTGGACGTCATGTCTTTTCCCTTTCGACTGATCTTCCGTTTCGGGTAGCTTGTCGCTGGGCTCTCGGAAGGGGCCGTCCCCTATTCCCAGCCTCGCTTGTATGGAGATCGCGCAAGGGGCGTCGATAACGGGTCAACGGACGAAAGGCAGGCGTGTGGCGTGACCGACCAGCGATGGCCGCGCGTGAAAGCGCTGTTTCAAGCCGCAGTGGAACGACCACCTGCGGAGCGCGCCGCCTTTCTGGCCGCGGCGACGGACGATGACACGGCGCTGCGGCAGGAAGTCGAATCGTTGTTGGCATCGGACGCTCGGGATGCGAGCTTCCTCGAGGGCCTGCCCGTCGCCAGTGCGTCCGTGCTCGCCGGTCCGCTTGCCGCTCTTTCGTCGTCGATGGGTTCCCGCCCGGCGCTTACGGCGGGTGTTCGCGTCGGTCCCTATGAAATCGTCACGCCGCTCGGGGCGGGCGCCATGGGCGAGGTGTATCGCGCACGCGACACGAAACTGAATCGCGACGTCGCCCTGAAGGTGTTGCCCGAGCTGTTCGCGCTCGATGCTGACCGCCTGGCGCGATTCACGCGCGAAGCGCACCTGCTCGCCACGCTCAATCACCCGAACATCGGCACGATCCACGGCCTCGAAGAGTCGAATGGCACGCCGGCGCTGGTATTGGAACTGATCGACGGGCCCACGCTCGCAGAGCGGATAGCCGTTGGACCGATTCCACTGAAAGAAGCGCTGACCATCGCGCGTCAAATCGCGGAGGCGCTGGAAGCGGCGCACGAGAAGGGCATCATCCATCGCGACCTCAAGCCGGCGAATATCAAGACCGCTCGCGATGGGACGATCAAGGTGCTCGACTTCGGATTGGCGAAGGTGTGGGATGGTGCTCCGCAGTCGGATCCGTCCGCATCCCCTCGGCTGACCGGCACGGGCATCGGCGAGCGAACGATCCTGGGCACGCCGGCCTACATGAGCCCGGAGCAGGCCCGTGGCCAGGCGCTGGATCGGCGAACGGACATCTGGTCGTTCGGCTGCGTGCTCTATGAAATGCTCACGGGCCGCCCGGCGTTCGCGGCCGATACCATCCCCGACACGCTCGCCGCGATTCTCGACCGTGAGCCGGACCTGACAGCGCTGCCGGCCTCCTCGCCTCCGCTGATTCGACGCCTGCTTCGTCGCTGCTTGCAGAAAGATCGCACCCGACGGCTGGCCGATATGGCCGACGCCCGACTGGACATCGACGATGCGCTCAGCGGCGCGGACACTGATGCGCCTGTGTCCGCTTCCACCTCGCGGACGCGTGAGCGGCTCGCGTGGGCAGCCGCGCTGCTGGTCGGAGTGACCGCGACCGGGATGATCGCGTGGGCCACCCGCTCATCGTCGATCCCTCTGGAGACGACTCGCACGATCCTGAGTGTCGCACCCACCGGTGACGCGTCGGGCGCGAACCCACTGGAGCAACGGGTTGGCGCCGCGCGACCGACTCGGACGGAGGTCGCCCTCTCGCCCGATGGCAAAACACTGGTGTTCGGCGCGATCTGGGGCGCCCCTCAGCAACTGTACGCGCGTGCGATGGACGGACTGAACGCGATACCGATCCCTGGCACCAGCGGTGGCTACAACCCCTTTTTCTCGCCCGATGGTCGATGGCTAGGCTTTGGCGCGAATGGCGAACTCAGGAAAGTTCCGCTCGGTGGCGGACCGGCGGTCACGCTGTGCAAGGCCTCGGCGCTCTTCGGAGCGAGCTGGGGCGACGACGGGACCATCGTGTTCGCGTCACAGCGCAACGGGGGCTTGTGGCGTGTGTCCGCCGCTGGAGGCACTCCCGAGGCACTCACGACCCTCCAGCCAGGTGAGTACAGTCACCGGCTGCCCCACATGCTCCCCGGGGGCCGCGCTGTGATCTTCACGATCTTGAAAGGGGCGAGTCGCTGGGACGACACGCAGATTGTCGTGCGGTCGCTGGACACGGGCAGGCAGACCGTGCTGATCACCGGAGGATCGGATGGGCGCTATGTGTCATCGGGACACCTGATCTACATCCGTCTGGGAACGCTGATGGCCGTTCCTTTCGATCCTGTTCGACTGTCCGTGATCGGGGGGGCGACGGGCGTGATCGACGGGGTTATGGAGGCGGCGGATCGCAACGCCAGCCAGATGGAAACCACCTTGGCTGCCCAGTTCACCGTTTCCGAGACGGGGGCGCTCGTCTATCTGACGGGCGGTGCGATGGCTGCGCGCGAACGCTCGCTGGGATGGGTCGATCGGCAGGGACGCAGTCAGACGCTGCCCGCGCCGCCCCGCTCGTATTTCAGCCCGCGACTCTCGCCCGATGGCCAGCGCGTGGCCATCTCCACAAGGGACACGTTTCAAGTGTCGAGCTATGACGTCGCACGCGGCGCGCTCAGCCCGGTCACGGCCGACGGGAAGAGCGGTTTCGGCATCTTCGCGCCGGACGGTAAACGGATTGTCTTCCGCTCGGATGCGGCGGGCGGTGAGGACAACCTGTATTGGAGGGCCGCCGACGGGAGTGGGGCTGTCGAACGCCTCACCACCAGTGTGCGCAACCAGACGCCGTCGTCCTGGTCACCCGATGGGACGACGCTTGCCTTTGTCGAAGAAGGAGAATCCCCCACCATCGGGTTCTTTCAGTTCGACATCTGGATGTTGTCGATCCGCGATCGCACGACTCGGGCTGTGATGCACACCTCCGCCAACGAGATGACACCCGAGTTTTCCCCGGATGGCCGGTGGCTGGCGTACGTATCGAGCGGGTCCGGGTCGGGACGACACGACGTGTACGTGCAGCCCTATCCCGGCCCCGGAGAACGTCACTTGATTTCCACCAACGGCGGAGAGCAGCCGGCATGGCGGGGGGACGGCCGGGAACTGTTCTACGTGCAAGGCGGAGCCTTCAGTTCATCCGGAGGAGCACCGACCCTGATGTCCGTTGCGGTGGCGACGGTCCCGGAATTTCGAGCGGGAAGGCCGGAAGCACTCTTCGAAAGCGCTGATCTCCCGACCAACTGGGGAAGAAGTTACGACGTTGCCGCGGATGGACAGCGGTTCCTGCTGACGGCCAACTCGAAAGCCACAACCACTCCGGCGCAGATGATCCTGGTGCAGCACTGGTTCGAGGAATTGAAGCGCCTCGTGCCCGCGCACTGACAACTGCGACGTTCGACCGCCACGGTCGAGCGTCGGAGTTCGATCATCCGGTTCGCGGATGCAACACCAGCGGAATGATCCTCGCGTAGCGCACAAAATCGTCGTCGGTCGTCAACAACGGCATCCGATGCCGGAGCGACACCGCGCAGAGCAGGAAATCGGTGTTCGACCCCTGCAGCCCCTTCTGACGGCATGCATTGAAGAACTCGGCCGCCTGTTCGTGATCTGCGGTCAGGATACTTTCGTCCGGAAACGCAGCGAGCTGGGCGCGAAGCCGACGACACGTTTCCACATCGCGAATCCCGCTGAGAATTTCCTGCCGGACGGGACCGACCATCGCTGCGCGCCCGGCAGCGATCAACTGGCGGAGGACGTCGACGACCGGATCGGCGGGTGCGCGACGACGGAGCGCGAGCGACCAGACCGAGGTGTCGACGAGGACTTTCACCGGCGGCGGCGCTGTTTCTTGTAGTCGTACTTCGGGTCGTAGTCGACGGTCCCGAACAGATCGCGCACCGCCGCCTGCTTGCGCCGGTTGATGTACTCCTCCAGCGCTTCGGTCACCGTCTCCTTCTTCGTGGCTCGGCCGCCGATGCGAAGGGCTTCGTCGAGCAGGCGATCGTCGAGCGCGAGATTGGTGGCCACGTCACACAGTGTACTACACACGCCGATGTGTGAGCTCGACGCGGCGACCGTGAGTCGCTGCGCGCAAGCCGAGGCTCAGGGCCACCCATTCACGGGGCAGGAACGCGGCGTCCGAGCTCCTGTACCCAGTTCAAGACGATGCGCAACTGCGTGGCACCGGTGTCTTCCTGCGCCGGCCGAAGCATCAGGAAACGGTCCCTCTTCGGATCGACGCTGAAACTGAGCATGGTCACGGGCCGGACGTTGTATACGCCCTTGAAGAGCAGCACAGGGGCCGACGCCTGAAAGGCGCCCGCCTTGTCGACTCTCGCCACCATGAATTGATCGTTGTACCGCATGAACAGCTGATCGCCATTCGGCGACCAATGCGGTTCCTCACCACCCTCGGTCGTCACCTGCCAGCGACCGCGCAGTCCAGGAAAATCGGTCACGTAGATTTCCGGACGGCCGCTCTCGTCACTTCCGTACGCGAGGAATCGGCCGTTCGGAGAAACAACTCCGCCGACTATCGATCGCGTAATCAATGTCGTCATCGCATGAGGAGCGGCAAGGTCGACCGCGACGGCTTCGAACTTGCCCGACAGCTGATTGTTTTTCGGATTGCGGAAGCCAAGGATCGCCGCGCGATCGGTGACGCTGTTCAGATAGGCTTCGCCGTCGACCTCTGCCAGCTGTTCGGCGGCAGCGCTTCCATCCGCCGGCTTGCGCTGCAGGATCGTGCGTACGCCCGCTTCGGATGTCACGTAGAAGATCGTCTTGCTGTCCGCGGACCACGCCGGCGTCCAGTTGCGGCCTCCGAACGTGAAGCGCGTGAACGCATTCGTCGTGAACGTGTAAAGCCAGATGTCCCGGGCGGTGCTGGTCTCGAGCGTGATGGCGAGCCGCGATCCATCGGGCGAGAGTTGCGGATCGCCGTAGGCGCCCGCCGGCAGCGGCAGCGTCTCGAGATTGCCGCGGCGATCGGCCCACACCAATCGGCGGCCGACCACGGTTCCCGCACCGGCCGCGTAGGCGAGCGTGCCATCGGCGGCGACCGAAAAATGCGCGGCCCCGGTGGTACGATCCCCCGCGACATCCTGCAGAATCAATTGTGCCGGCTCGCTGACCGTCAGAGAGCCCACATCGAATCTCACCGCATACAAAGAACCGCCCCGGGCGAAGACGAGATGTCCGCTCGGCAGGTACACGGCCATGTTTGCGGCCTTGAGCAGGCGTCGCCGTTCGCCCGTTGCAAGAACCAGTGCATCGACCACCGCGTTGTCGTAGTCGTCGGGACTTTCCTGCATTCCGACGGTGAAGAGCACGACTTTGCCGCCCGGAAGTGCGTGCGGCCAGCGGTGCGTGCGCTCGCCCCTTGCGCGATCGACCGTCGATAGCACCTTGGCCTCTCCGCCACCAATAGAAATCTGCACGAGTCCATCTGCGTTTCCCGCCGGGTAGATCAACGAGGTGTCGTCCAACCATGTCAGTCCACGCATGGCGTTGGCGGCGACAATGTTCGCGATCGGGGTGATCGACCCGTCGAAGTACTTGTTGAGTGAGGTCTCGGTGAAGAATGCGAGCGTACGTCCGTCCGGGGAGAATGCCGGATTGGTTGCTCCCTCGCTGCCCGGCACGAGCTGCGCTTCCCCGTTGTTCCGCTTCCTGACGACCAGGCGATTGGTGCCGCCGTCGAGGACGATGAACGCCAGCGCGGAACCATCGGGTGAAATGGCAACCGCCGGCCGGTCCGCAAGATTCAAACCCGTGTTGGCCGGCAGCGCGATCTCATACCGGGAGACGGGTGAGACCGCAGGTTGCGGCGCCGGTGATCGCCCCCAGAGAATCGCAGCGAGAGCCGCGACAACGGCTGCCCCGATCGCGACGAACAGCGCGGTGCGCTTGCGCTCGGAAGGGGCAGGCGGCGCTTCGTCATCGAGCAAGCGCCACGCGTCTGCAATGTCGCGGAGGCGTTCACGGGGATCGCGTGCGAGGCACGCTGTCAGCAGCCGCTGCACGCGACGCGGCACTCGGGTCGTATCCACCGTTCGAGACACGACGGCGGCGAGCGTATCGGTCACGGTCGCGGCAGCGAACAAGGGCGCGCCCGTGAGCATTTCATAGACGATCACGCCGAACGCCCAGATGTCGGCGCGTTTGTCTAGCGCCTGGGCGCGCGCCTGCTCCGGCGCCATATACGCCGCACTTCCCATCAGAGCGCCAACGCCGGTCGCATACACGGGAGATGTGATCGTGGGGGACATGGACAACGCGTTCGGATCGTTCGCCGCGTTCGAATCGTTCGGCGCGTTCGGATTCAGTTTGGCGAGACCGAAGTCGAGGACCTTCACGACACCGTCGCGCGTGATCCGGATGTTGGCTGGTTTCAGATCGCGATGCACGATCCCCTTCTGGTGCGCCGCATCGAGCGCATCGGCGAGTTGTCGTGCAACGCGCAGCGTCTCGTCGAGCGGGATCGGTCCGCGCGCCATGCGATCGGCGAGTGTCTCCCCGTCGACCAGCTCCATCACGAGCGCGCGGACGGTCTGGCTAAAGCCAGACACGACATTCGAGTTGTCGTGTCCGGCTTCAGCCGGACCTTCCACGATCCCGTAGATCTGCGCGATGTGCGGATGATTCAGCGCAGCGAGCAGTTGCGCCTCACGCTCGAAGCGCGCCAGGCGATCCAGGTCGGACGCGAATGCCTCCGGCAGGACCTTGATCGCGACGTCGCGCTGTAGGCGCGCATCGCGCGCGCGATACACCTCCCCCATGCCGCCGGCGCCGAGCGCGGCGATGATTTCGTACCCACCGATTCGAGCGCCAGCCGCGAGCGGCATCGTGATCAGGACGCGGACGAGACGCCGGATCGACCTGCTTCAACAACGAGCGATCCGCCAATGCGATCGGGGCTGCCTGGCGCCGACACCTTGTCTAAAATCTTGAAGTCCGCTCGCATCGTCGACGGCGTGGCGGTGCACGCAATGTAACCGCGGCGGGCGCTGTGATACGCGATATGCGGGTTGTCGCCGCGGATGCGATCCCACGTTGGCCCGACCGCGGCTCCGTCGCCGCCGGACGAGATCGACGTGTTGGTGAACTCCACGCCGACGGTCGTCGACTTCGGGTTCGTGAAATCCATCTTCAGGTTCGCGCCATAGTGCAGATGCACGTCGCCCGACAACACGATCGGATTGGGCGGCTTCACGTCGTTCAGGTGGCGATAGAAACGGTTGCGCGATTCCACGTAGCCGTCCCACTTGTCCATCGCGTAGCGACCCTCGGGATTCGCTTTCACCTGATCGCGCGCGAAGGTCGGCACCTGTTGCCCGATCACGGTCCACTTCGCTTTCGAGGCGGCCAGATTGTCGAACAGCCAGCGTTCCTGTTCGCTGCCGACGATCGTCCGCATCGGGTCGAGCGACTCGGCGCAATTCGTCCTGTTGCCGCGACCGCACGCCGTCTTCGACCGATACTGCCGCGTGTCGAGCACGTTGAAATCGATCAGATTGCCGAAGCGCAGCCGTCGATACAGGCGCATGTCCGGACCGCGCGGCATCGCCGACGCACGCAGCGGCATCGTTTCGAAGTAGGCCTGATACGCCGCCGCTCGCCGCAGCAGAAACAGCTCGGGAGGCGTGTCGTTCTCGTCGTTCACACCTGAGTAGTCGTTGTCGACCTCGTGGTCGTCCCACGTGAGCACGAACGGCGCCGACGCGTGGGCCGCCATCAAATCGGGATCGGACTTGTACTGCGCGTAGCGATTCCGGTAGTCGATCAGCGTGTAGATTTCCTGCCCGCGATGCACGCGCACGCGGTCACGCCCCTCGTCGCCGCGCCCCTCGTAGATGTAATCACCGGTGTGGAACACGAAATCGAATTGCTCGTTGGCGATGTGGCGGAATGCCGTGAAATATCCCTGCTCGTAATGGCTGCAGCCGCAGACGGCGAATCGCAGGCGCTGCACGGTCGCACCTTCAGGAGGCGCTGTCCTGGTGCGCCCGATCTGACTCACCTCGCGGCCGGCGCGAAAGCGATAGAAGTAGTCACGCCCAGGCTGCAGTCCATCCGCTTCGACGTGGACGCTGTGCCCGACCTCGGGCCGTGCGATCACGGTGCCCGACCGCACGATCGTTCCAAAGCTCCGATCCGACGCGATCTCCCATGCGACCTCGACGTTCGCGGTCGGCATGCCACCGCCGTCGTGCGGTTCAGGCGCCAGACGCGTCCACAGGACGACGCTCTCGGGCCATGGATCGCCGGACGCCACGCCGAGTGAGAAGGGATAGCTCTTGAAGATCGCCTGCGCCTCGACGGAGCGCGCGACGACGGGCTGCAGAGCCGCGGTGGCGCCGAGTTTCCATGCGATGTTGAGGAGCTCGCGTCTCGAAAACCGGCTCAGCGTTCGGTCGTAGAAGCGAATTCCCGTGCGCATCAGGTGCGTATGGTAAATCACCTCGGCTTGACATGCCGTCCGGTTGGGCCGATCATCCGCCGGGGCAAGAAGGTACCGGTTCACAGCGGAGGACGACTGACCAATGCATCCCCGGCTGGTGGGTACGATGGTCCTGGCAGCGGGTCTCCTTGTGCCTGTTCTGATCGGCGCGCAAGGGGCTTCGCAAACGGCGGCCTACCGCGCGCCACGGACCAAGGACGGCAAGCCCAATATCAACGGCGTCTGGCAGGCCCTCAACGAAGCCAATTGGGATCTCGAGGGTCATGGCGCGGCACCTGGCCCGTACTGGCAGCTCGGAGCGGAATTCGCGGTTCCTCCCAGCCTGGGAGTGGTCGAAGGCGGTGCGATTCCGTACAAGCCCGAGGCGCTGCTGAAGAAGAAGGCCAACTTCGCCGATCGGATGCACCTCGATCCCGAGGTCAAGTGCTATCTCCCTGGTGTTCCGCGCGCGATGTACATGCCCTACCCGTTCCAGATCATCCAGAGCACCGATTACACGATGATGGCGTTCGAGTATGCGGGCGCGCTGCGGACCATTTACATGAACACGCAGCAGGCGCCTGCGGACAGCTGGATGGGATGGTCCAACGGACACTGGGAGGGGGAGACGCTGGTCATCGAGACGACCGACTTCAACGACCAGAGCTGGTTCGACCGCGCCGGCAATTTTCACAGCGAGGCGATGCGCGTCGTGGAACGGCTCACGCCGGCGTCGCCCGATCACCTGAACTACGAAGCCACCATCGAAGACCCGAACGTGTTCACGCGGCCGTGGAAGATCAGCATGCCGCTGTATCGCCGCGTCGAGCGGAACGCTCAGGTCCTCGAATTCAAGTGTGTTGAATTCGCCGAAGACGTCATCTACGGGGCTCTCAGGAAAGTACCGCTGAAGTAAAGAGGCGACCGTCGTCTCTCGTCTTTGGTCTCTCGTCTCTTGTCCTGGACCAACGGCCAAAGACGGAAGGCAAGAGACAAGAGACAAAAGACCAGAGACGAAAGACCCGGGACCGTTCGTGTAGAGGAGAACGACATGCACGCACGTTTCAGCCGCTCGATGCGCATCACCGGTGTCGCGATAGGGCTTGCCGTCGCCGCGCTCGTCCCCGCACTCGCGCAAAACCAGAAGGGCGCGAAATCGTGGTCGATGCCGAAGACGCCGGATGGCGTACCGGACCTGCAAGGCTACTGGACCAACAACAGCTATACGCCACTCGAACGGCCGAAGGACGTTACGAAAGAGTTCTATACGAAAGACGAGCTGAAGGCCGTCGAAAAGGCCGCGGCCGCTCGTGAAAGCGAGCAGACGGAGCCCGGCACCGTGGCGGACGTCCACTACGATTTCACACAGTTCGGTCTCGATCGCAGCCAGACGAGGCTCACGCAGAACCTCCGGACGTCGATGATCATCGATCCGCCCGATGGCAGGCTTCCTCCGGTGACCGCGGAAGGACAGAAGCGCGCCGCCGACCGGGCCGCCGAACGGCGCGCGCAGGGCGCGCAGTACGACAAGGTGCAGAACATCGTCTTGGGGTCACGATGCATCTTCATGAATGCCGGGCCGCCGATGATGCCTCCGGGATACAACCCCGCGTATCAGATCGTGCAGGGTCCGGGCGTGGTGATGATCCTGATCGAGATGCTCCACGAGGTCCGCGTGATCCCGACTGACGGACGGCCGCACGCGCCCGCCAGCGTGCGCTCGTGGCTCGGGGACCCGAGAGGACATTGGGAGGGCGACACGCTGGTGGTCGAAACCACCAACTTCAACGACAAGGTTGCGTACCGCGGCGCGAGCGAGAACATGAAGGTCGTCGAGCGGTTCACCCGCCTCAGTGACGACGAGATCCGTTACCAGTTCACGGTCACGGATCCGTCGACCTGGGAACGACCGTGGACGGCGGAGATGCCGTTCGTGAAGATCAACGGGCCGATCTTCGAGCACGCGTGTCACGAAGGCAACTACGGGATCGCCAACACGCTGGCCGGCGCTCGCCTCGCGGAAAAGAAAGCGGCCGAGGAAGCGAAAAAAGGCGGAGACGCGACCAAGAACACGGGCGACAAGTAGATGTAGCGCGGATCTTGTCAGGTCTGCGTTCAAGGAGACACGTCGATGCGACTGAAGTCAGGTCTTGTGATGACGGCGGTGCTCTTCACCCTGGCCGGGGCGCCGCTGTGGGCGCACCACGCGTTCTCGTCGGAATTCGACGTGGCCAAACCGATCACGTTGAAGGGGACGCTCACCAAGTGGGAAATGATCAACCCGCACTCGTGGTTTCACCTCGACGTGAAGAACCCTGACGGGACCGTCACGCAGTGGATGATCGAGGGCGGAAGTCCGAACACGCTGATCCGCCTGGGTGTGACGAAGTACACCGTGAAACTCGGAACCGAGCTGACGATCGAGGGCTATGCGGCCAAGGAAGCGAGCAACAAGGCGGTCGGCCGGAATTTCATCCTCGCGGACGGCACGCGGCTGTTCCTGAGTCTGAGCGGAGCGGTTCCCGGGGCCGCGCCGGAAAAGTAGTCAACGCCCAACCATCTGACGATGGCGCCAACGCCCAACTTCCAAATTCTTTTTTGGGAGTTGGTTCTTTGGGAGTTGGGAGTTGGGAGTTGACTCGCTCCTCGCGTCATTGCGGGCGCGGCGCGGGGGCTGGTCTGGCCAGTCTCGCCGCGTCGATCGGCGCATTGAGCCGGATCTCGCTGAGCTCGGTCGTGGCCTGGCCGTTCGTCCACGTGGTCGTCCACTTGAACGGCATCTTCACTCCCATCACATCGCGATAATCGCTGAAGTCGGTCTGCGTCGGTACGCGTCCGACCGCCGTATCCGAGAAGCGCAGCACTCGCACCAGCAGGCCCGCTTCATCGAAGTAGAAGTTGACCGGAGCCTGACCAGGGTTGCTGCCCTGCACGACGCGGACTTCGCGATCGTCGATGGCCGTGGCCGTGATCCGCCATTGCTTGAACGCCTGGCGGATTTGCGTCGGGAACGACAACATCGCGTCGATTTTCGCGCCTTCGAGATTGCCGCCGGTCAGCGGAAGCAAGGCCACCGGTCGGTCCGGCGACGCGATCCAGCCGGCAGTACCGTCGAAGACTCTCACGCTGTCGCCGAGGCGGGTGTGCACGATCGTCGCGCGCTGCGTTGGCGCCTTCGCGAGAATGTCCACAGGCACCTTCGACTGCTCCGTCTCGAAGCCGATGAACGTGCCCTTCGCGGTAAAGCTGGTGACGCTGGCGAGCCGCTGCGCGCCGCCGAGTGCCTGCACGAACTTGTCGAAGACCTGCTCGACCGTGGGTCCACCAGGCACAGGGTTGATGACGACCTCGTTCGCGTCTTCGACGTGCTCGGCGTATTGCGCCGCGAGATTGGGGACGAACTTCGGCCGCGTGTCCCCACGGTGGCAGGTATAGCAGGTCACGACCTTTCGTCCGCCGAAGTTGTCCTTGTTGAGGCCGTTCACCATCAGCATCATGCGCCGCGCGGTTCGCTTCAGCGACGTTTCGTCGGCGAACCTCTCCCACGTGCCGACGCTCTCCGGCGTGTGGCAGTCCACGCAGTTGAGACTCAGCGCTGCGGCGAACATCCCCATCGTGTCCATGAATTCATCGACGGGTATGCCTTTCAGGATCTGAACGTTCTTGAACACGTCCTCGGACATCTGCGGGCGCGCCGCCTGACCTGCAGGTCCGGCCTGTCCGCTCACGAAGGTGACGCCAAGCAACCACACCACGCCGGTTGCCGCGGTGCCGAGCAGCATGCGATTCGACATGGACGTCATCGTTTGCGTACCGCTTTTCGATCGCCAGCATCGCTGTGAATCATCATGTGCGTCACCGTACCGCGCGCGTCCTTGACGAATTCGAAGCCGGCGGACGTCGCGGTCGACATGAACTGCGTGTCCGATTGTGCCAGTAGCGGCAGCTTCGGCTCGTTCAGTCCCTTGACGAACAGCATGTCGTTCAGAAGGGTGACCTCCGCGTCGCGCCCCGGCGCGATCTCGTACACGCCCGCGTAGTTGGCAAGCACCGCCGGGCTCACGGTGATGAACGTGTCAGTCGAAAAGCGCCGGATGTCACGCTCGTTTTCGCAGACGTCTTCGAGCAGGTCCGTGTCGGCGGCCAGCAGCCGCTCCATCTTGAACGTGAACGGGCGCGTGAAGACCTTTGGATCATCGATCGTCATCTCGAAATCCATGTGACCGAAGTCGCGGCGATGGAAGCGCTCGGTCACGCGCAGCGATTCGGTCTGCGGATGGCCGGCGCTGTCGAGCCACCCGCGATCGTTGAATCCCGCGGTCGTCACGACCAGCGTGTCTCCGTCCCACTTCCCCACCGAGTATCCGAGCCAGGTGGGATTGGGATCCTTCGGCAGGTCGCGGCCGTCAGTGAACACCGTACGATGCGGGCTGTTCGGCGACTCGTAGAGCATCACCAGCAACGCCGGCGTCTGGACGATGTGGGTGAGACTGAAGAAGTTGTGGAATGGCACGCTCACCGGGAAACAATGCGCGAGCGGACTGTCGCGCCGCGATTCCTTGACGCGCTGCAGGAACAGCGCTTCGGCCCACGGCCGGATGTCCTTCGGCTCGAGATCCTGCGCGATGTTGAACCGGTAGATCGGGCCAGCCCCGCGCCACACGCCGGACAGATCGGGTTTACCGTCCGGCGTCCGTGGTGCCGGCGCGGAAAGATTCGGCTTGCCGTCGGGCAGGCGCGGGATTCCCGGCGCCCGGAAGTCGAACCACTGCGCGGAGGCCGGCGTCGCGAGCATAACGAGGATGACCAGACTGGACAGGCCAACGGATCTCATACGCTTGTTCGCGCCTCGCGTCGTTCGGATCGTTCGGGTCGTTCGGGTCGTTCGAACCGTTCGGAACGTTCGAACCGTTGGGAAACGTTCGGAAACGTTCGGAAACGTTCGAAACGTTCGAAACGTTCGAAGCGTGCGGTTCGCGCAGTGGCGAACGCTCCCAACGCCGAACGCCCGAACGGGGAACGATTCGAACGCCGAACGACTCGAACGCTCCGAACGACGATTACTGCAAGATTGCCGTCGCGTTGCGCTTCGGCACGTAGCCGACGCGGATCTTCGTGACCTCTTTCATCGTCTTCACGTCGACGACCGAGACGTCGTTCGTCACCGGATTCGCGACGTAGGCCGTCTTGCCGTCCGGCGTGAGCGTGACCCATCCGGCGCCCTTGCCGGTGAGCTCGGCGCCGCCGAGCACTTTCAGGTCGGGCAGTGAATACGAATAGAGATAGTTGTTCAGCCGGCTGCAGACGACGAGCGTCTTGCCGTCGGCAGTCACCGCCATGCCGTGCGAGGGATCCGAGCCCTCCGGAACCGTCGCCTTTCCGGCCGGCAGCTCCGGATTGTTCACGCGCTTGATCTCCTTGTGCGTGGCGAAGTCGATGACCGCAAATCCATTCAAGCCGCTCAACTGCGCGAAGATCCACTTGGTCGAGCCATCCGCGTTCCAGCTGAATGTCATCGGACGGACCCCGAGATCCATGTCGACCGTCCACGCCGGCTCCTCCGTCTTCGCGTCGATCACGTTGATCGATTTGCCCGCAATCGAGCCAGCGACGACGTATTTGCCGTCTGGCGTGACGTACGGGTTGTGAATCGTCCCCTTGGTCGGGATGTTCTTGACGCGTGTGAGCGTGGCGGTGTCGATCACATTGACGCCGCCCGGTTCCTGAATGATGCCGACGTACACGCGTTTGCCGTCCTTGCTGACGGCCATGTTGTTCGGATGGCCAGTCAGCGGGACCTTCTTGATCACCTTGAGCGTCTTCGCGTCCACCACGTCGAGCGTGCTCTCCGCTTCGTCGCTCACGTAGATGCGGCTGCCATCTGGTGCGGCGCCGATGCCGTGGTTCACCTCGATGCCGTTGATCACGCCCACGACCGTGTTCGTGGCGGGATCGATGATGTGCACGTTGTCCCCGGCGCTGTTGGTCTGGAGGATCCGCACCTTCTGCTGCGTGTGGCCCTCGTGCTGCGCCATGAGCGGCACCGCACAGACCCCGATCGCGCCGATCACTGCCAGCCGCCGCATAAGCTTCGTCGTCATCGCATCAACTCCTCGCAACCGTTACCGCGACTGATTGACTACGGGAGGCTTCAACACTCGTAAGGGCCACCTTCAGGTGGTCCTGCAGGTCCGCCTAAAGGCGGACCCTACGTAGATTGTGAAAGCGGACCCTACCGTAGATTGTGAAAGCGGACCCTACGTAGATTGTGAAACCACTTCTACTGCGACCCGGCGCCGGTCTGCCCCATCACCCACGCCTTCAGCGTCATCCACTCCGGATCGCTCTGCGAGGTGAAGTGCTTTCCGCCGTTGTGATAGAAATCGCCGCCCGCGCTCTCCTCGAGGGGGTGCAGCAGCAGGCGGCTCTGCATCCCGTTCCGCGCCACCCGCTGGACCGCCTCGAAATTCTTGCGTGACTGCTCTTCGGTGAACGTAGTACTGCCGGGTGTGAGTGCCTGCAGCCGCAGCGGCGTGCCCTGTCCGTGACAGGCGATGCACCGGGCGTGTCCCGGCCGCTTCGCCAGGAAGATCGGCTGCACGCGTGACTTGAAATAGGCGTAGTCGAGCGTGGGCGCGGATGGCGGAGGCGACGCCGCCTGCTGCGCGAACAACCCGGTCAGCGCCACCACCCAGGCTATGAAGGCTGTATGCACGGGACCTCCTGTACCGTCAGGCGCGTAGACTTTACGCCTTTCCGGCCAAGATTCCCAGAGGCGGGATCGGAACGCCAGCCTTTTATAATCGCGCCTGAGTGACATCGCCATGTTCCCGATACGGTTTTCTCGTCGGACTGATGACGGTCGCGTTCGCGACCGCCTGCGCAGAGAAGCCCGTGCCCTCATCACCAGCGCCCGCATCGACCCCTCGCGACCCTTCGAGCTACGCGAATACGGACGCGTTCATCGCGACGCATCTCGTCCTCGACCTGACCGCCGACTTCGACGCGAAAACGCTGGCGGGGACGGCGGAACTCCACCTCGATCGGCGCGCCCCTGGCGCGTCCGAGCTGGTCCTCGACACTCGCGATCTCGAGATTCGCAGCGTCGAAACCGCGGCGACGTCCGACGGCTGGACGCGTACACCCCATCGACTCGATCGGGCGACGCCGGCATTCGGCAGCGCACTCCACATCACCATGCCGGCGGATGCCACCCGTGTCCGCATCGCGTATGCCTCGTCTCCAACGGCAAAAGGGCTGCAGTGGCTGACGCCGGCGCAGACGGCCGGCAGGAAGCATCCGTTTCTCTTCACCCAGGCCGAGGCGATTCAGGCGCGATCGTTCCTTCCGCTGCAGGACCTGCCCGGCGTACGCATCACGTACGACGCGACCATCCGCACACCGAAGGAGCTCGTCGCCGTCATGGCTGCCGAGATGACTCCTGGCGAGGCCGGAAGCGGCGTCTTTCATTTCCGAATGCCGCAGCCCATTCCCTCGTACTTGATCGCACTGGCGATCGGCGATCTGACGTTCAAGCCGATGAGCGAGCGAACGGGAGTCTGGGCAGAACCATCGGTCGTCGACGCCGCGGCCCGCGAGTTCGAAGACACGGAAAAGATGATCGCGGCGACGGAAGCGTTGTACGGACCGTACCGATGGGGCCGCTACGATCTGCTCGTCCTGCCGCCGTCGTTTCCATTCGGCGGCATGGAGAACCCGCGATTGACCTTTGCGACGCCGACCGTCATCGTTGGCGACAAGTCGCTGGTGTCGCTCGTGGCGCATGAACTCGCGCACTCGTGGTCGGGTAACCTGGTGACCAATGCGACGTGGACCGACTTTTGGCTCAATGAGGGCTTCACCACTTACATCGAGCGCCGCATCACCGAAGCCGTATATGGGCGACCGTTCGCGGAGATGGGAGCGACGATTGGCGTGAGCGATCTGCAGAAGGATCGTGATACTGCCGAGCAACCAGGCGACAAGACGCTGCTGCCGGATCTCGAGGGCCGCGATCCGGATGACGCGTCGTCGCGCGTGCCCTACGAACAGGGCTCGCTGTTCCTCAGGTTTATCGAAGCGAAGGTCGGCCGTGAGGCATTCGATCGCTTCCTGCGCCAGTGGTTCGACGAGCACGCGTTCACGAGCGCAACCACACAGGAGTTCGTCTCGTTCCTGCAGGAGCGGCTCCTCTCGTCACGCCCAGGTGTGGTGACCGACGCCCAGATCCAGGAGTGGCTGCACAGCGACAGCATTCCGGCGTTCGCCGTGCTGCCGCAGTCCGACGCCTTCATGAAGGTGGAGCAGGTGCGAGATGCGTGGCTCAACGGCGGCGCGATCGCCCAGTTGGCCATGACGGCGTCGACGTGGTCGACACAAGAGTGGATGCACTTCATCGATTCACTGCCGCGGCGCATGGAATCCAACCGTCTTGCGGGGCTCGATCGTCGGTTCACGCTGAGTGATTCACCGAACGCGGAAATCGCGCACGTCTGGTTCCGCCTGGCGATCGCCAATCACTACACTCCCGCCTATCCCGCGATGGAACGCTACATGGTCCAAATTGGGCGACGGAAGTTGATCGTGCCGCTGTATCGGGATTTGGCTACGACGCCTGAGGGGAGAACGCTGGCGATGAAGATCTACGACAAGGCGCGTGCCGGTTATCATCCAATGACGCAGGACGGCGTGGAAAATACGCTCCGAAGAGCACGACAGCCTGGCGCGTGATCGCTGCGGGAATCGGATCGCTTTGTCGCGTTAAAGAGCGAGCGAAAGGACTTGGGCCACGACCGGCCCTGATCTATGGGCAAGAACACTTTTTCGCCGGCTCCGCGACACGCGCTCGGCATGTTCGGTTTGCTATTGATGCTGGTGATGGCGAAGCTCGTCCCGGCCGCAAATGATGGCCCACGCACGTTGAGCGGCCGCGTGCGCGGCATGCTCGCGCGGCGTGGTCTCGACGCCATCGCCGCCATCGGCTGGACCGTCGACCACATGCCGTCGCGGCGCGACGCAGCTCGCCGCACGCCGTCACACGACAAAACCGGTCCGCATCGAGCGTTGCGACCCGTCTAACGCAGTGATCGGCGGGATGGCCGCGCCGCCGTCAACGAACGGCGAAACCGGCAAGAGGATTGAACTTCTTGCCGTCGGACAAGCGCGTGGCTTCCATCCACGTGGCCGCGGGTCGCCCATCTTTCATCGGGTGCCCTGTTATCCGCAGCTTCGTGCCCACCGGCAGTTCACTCGGCCGAATTCCGGCGCGCGTGAGCGTGCTCGGTCCCTCGGCCTCGAACCCCCACGTCGTGACCGACCCATCCTTGTTGGTCACGTCGACCAGCAGCCACGAGTGTGGGTTGGTGAGCTGGAACTCCTTGACCACGCCCTCGAATTCGACCGTCTTCTTGTCGTCGAACATCGCCGCGGAATGGTGCGCCAGGAGTGGTGCGCCCGAGGCGAGCAGTGCGGCGACTGCGATCGCGGCTCGCATCATCGATGTCGTCATGGCTTGCCTTTCTGCCCGTCCTTCGTGAAGGTGAAGTCCTTGAACTGGGTCGAACCGGTGTTGGTCTGAAAGACGCTGTTGTTCTGATTCTCCGCGCAATCCCAATAGCGGATGCGCAGGTTCTTGTCTGGATCGCTCAGCTTCTGGTACGTCTGCCGCACATACCACGGCTCGACGAGCGTCGGCGGATCGTACACCCACACATCAGCGGCGAGCGTCTTGTCGTCGGCCTTCTGCCAGACTTCCACGGTCTCGACCTGATCCGAGTAATCCGGCTGCGATCGCTGATAGATGCCCGCGCGCAGCTGGTTCGTGTGGATCACCAGTTTCTGCCCGTCCCAGAACCCGATCGAATCGCCGTTGTAGAGCGGGTAGCGATCGGCCGCCGGCACGTGATCGCGTCCGTCGGTGTAGATGCGACGGATGTCGTTGACCATCTCGTTGATCAACCAGGTCTGATCGGGCGTGACGATGAACTCGCGGAGGAACGGCTCGGTGAGCCAGCGTGGATGGCCCGGAGGCGCGCACGTCGAGATCGGATCCCACTCGATGCCGCGCTTGGCGTCCTCGATCCGCTTGACCATCTTCGCCTGATACTCGGGGGTGAGTTTCGCGGTTGGCAATCCATCGGGCGGTTGGTCCGGATCGAATGCGAAGCCGGGGGACAACGTCCGCGTGTAGGTGCCGCTCCAATCCGGCAGCGTCGTCCAGGAGAGCCGCTGTCCGCCTTTGGCCTGATTGCGCAGCGCCTGATACAGGTCCGCCGCCGTCTTGTATTTCAGACCAAGCGCCGCCATCTCTTTCTTGTGTGCGGCGACATCCAGCGGGGGCGGCGATTCGACACCGGGCGCGAGCGCGGTCGTCCTGTCGCGCGCGTTGCTGCACGCCGATCCCGCCATGACGCCGATCAGAGTCACCACGATGGCTGCTGCCCGAATACTGGCGAGGCTGGCATCAGATCTGGCTAGTCTCCTGTATCTCTTGCCCCGCTCCGCGGGGCGGCCGTCTTGACGGAGCAAAACTTGACTCGAATACGAGCAATCGGGGCGGTCAAGCCGGCTGGGTGTCATCAGAGTTCTCCGCCGCAGGGACGCGCGCGTTCCTCGAACGGTCGCCGACCAGGAGGCTATCGCGACCCGAAGAATGCGTCAACGGATGGGGCGGGTGACGCTACAATCGCGCCATCTTGCCTGTCTTCTCACTCTTCAAGAAGCGTGCACCCTCTACGCCCGACACATTCACGCCACCGGATTGGAGCGGCGACCCCGCGGCGCATCTCGAAAGTCTGCGCACCTACGCAGAGAGCAAGATTCACAACGAGCTGTCGTGGTACTTCAAGAAGAAGGCTGGGCGGGCGAAGATCTCGCAGCGGCTGCGGTTTCTGTCGCTCGTCCTGAGCATCCTCGGCGGCCTTGTGCCACTGATCATCGCGACCTTCGGCAGCCGTCCGTCCTGGTTGCCGGGTTGGGTCGGCGACGTGCGATTCGGACAAGTGGGGTACCTCCTCCTTGCGGTCGCCGCCGGTCTGTTCCTGTTCGACAAGGCGTTCGGCTACTCCACGGGCTGGATGCGGTACATCGTCGCCATCCTGGCGATCGAGAAGGCACGGGAGTCTTTCCGGCTCGATTGGGCGGCGCTCTCTCGCAAGTTGGCGTTGGCGCAGTCCGGTACGCCAGAACATGTCGAGGCCGTGGATCGAATGCTGCAGCGAACACGGGCGGTGGTCATCGAGGTCAAAGAGCACTCCGAAAAGGAGACCCAGGCGTGGATTCAGGAGTTCCAGAACAACCTTGCCCAGTTCGAGAAAGACTTGAAGGCGCAGATGGAAGCCGGTAAGCCGGGCGGAATCGATGTCGAGGTGACCGACGGTGACAAAGCCGACCCACCCGTGGAAGTGTTCCTCGATGGCATGATGGCCGATCGATTCAGCGGCAGGACCGGGAGCATCGGCTACGTGGCGCCGGGCCTGCATCGGGTCACCGCCAAGGCGAAAAAGGGTACGAACGACTACTCGGCGTCGACACTGGTGAACGTCGGCGGCGGCCAGATCTGTCAGGTCAAGATCACCCTCAACATTCAGCCATGACCGAGGCCTGGGTGGCTACTTGGCCGGCATCCGCGGGATCTTCGCGTCGGCCATCGCCGCCTGCCAGGCGAACGTCGCCATGACGATGGCGGACTGTTTCAGTTCGTCCTCGGTCACGCGCTCGGGATAGTCGGCGTTGGTGTGACGCGTGCGCTCGTCGTAGGCGTCGAAATCCTTGATCACGTTGAACCCGGGCAAGCCGACTTCGTTGAACGGCACGTGATCGGTCGAGCCGATCGCCTCGATGATGTTGCGCGTGGCACCGAGATCCTTCAGCGGCTCGAGCCAGCGATCGAAGATCGTCTTCGCGGCGCGATTCCCTTCCATGTAGAAGCCGAGCGTCTTCCCGCTTCCCGGATCGTCGTTCAGATAGACCGCCAGACGATCGCGATCGGCCTGACTCGTGAAATGCTCCATCAGATACGCGCGAGCGCCGAGCAGTCCCTGCTCTTCCCCGCTCCACAGCGCGGCGCGGATCGTGCGCCGCGGCTGAGCGCCAACCGCGGTCAGGATGCGCATCGCCTCCATCAACGCCACGGCGCCATCTGCGTTGTCGGTCGCGCCGACAGCCGTGTGCCATGAGTCGAGGTGTGCGCCGACGAGCACGACCTCGTCGCGCAGCGCCGGATCGCGACCCGGGATCTCGGCGATCACGTTGTAGCTGTTGCGATCCTCCGTGTACCGCGTTCGCAGATCGACACGAAGCGAGACCGGCTTCCCCGCCGCGGCCAGCCGCGCGAGTACGTTGTATTGCTCGCCGGCGACGACGATCATCGGCACGGCGTCCGGCGCAATGTTCCGAGCTCCCGTGACGCCGACCGTCCCATCGCGATACGCGCTCGGCCTCAGCGCCACGGCTGCACCTGCGCTGCGCAGCAACGGCATCAGTTCGTTCGGCGGCGTCGTGCTGCGCGCTTGCGGCAGCGTGGGATTGCCGGTCGAGACTGGCCGATCGTCGAGGGCCGGCTGCGGCCTGTCGCGATCGACCCACTCGGTTTGCGGAAGATGCGTCAGCACGATCGCGCCGCGAAGCTGCGCCGTCATGGCCTGGACCTGCGCGGCGGTCTTGTCGCCCACGTAGACGACGCGTCCGCTCACCTCCCGCGCCATCGCCGGTGACCATGCCTCCGAGTACGCGATGAGCGGCATGTAGCGCGGCTCGGTCATCTCCACCGACAGGTGTTCGACCTGCCAGCCGCGACCGAACTCGTACGGCTCGAGATGCGGGTTCGCGAGGCTCCATTCCGCGAAGCGATCGCGCGCCCAGTTCGCCGCTTGTACGTGGGCTGGCGATCCGGTCAGCCGCGCACCGATCTCATCGGTGAGGGTCCGATAAAGCGCGAGTGCCCGCGAGCGTTGCTGTCCTTCGGTGCGAATGCGTGCGACGAGATCGTCGGTGGCACGCTGCTGCGTCAGTACCGGTGCAACCCCGAGCCAGGCCAACACGACAACAAAGACAGTCAAAGTTCGGCGCACAGTTAGCTCCTTCGATCCAACGGTCGAGGTTCTTTGTACATCGATCACCCAGTCGGCGAACTACTCGGTCCCGAACACCGTCGTGCAGCAAAGCCTGGGACGGCTGCCAGCGGGCGGCACCGCCACTGGCAACACGCTGGTCAACCTGGTGGTCTCTGGCCAGGTGTATCCGGATGATCGCATCACGCTGGTCGACATGCGGTTTGCCAAGCTCCTGCGCTTCGCCGGACGTCGCCTCGACCTCGCCGTCGATCTCTACAACCTGTTCAACTCCAGTTTCAGGTCGATATTCGACAACACGTACGACTGTGCACCGACGGCTGACAACCCGCAGGGATGGATGCAGGCGACGACGATCGTGCAGCCGCGCACGGTCCGGTTGAATGCCACCATCGACTTCTGATTTACAGCAATTTGTCCGGAAGGCGTCGTGTGCTGGCGCTTCCCTACGTAGGGGCCGCCTTTAGGCGGCCCAACCTACGGTCGTTCGGTCACGGGCGTCCCGTTCGGCGGTGGCAATGGCAACTTGCGGCCGCCGGCGGCCTCCGCTTCGAGCATCGCGTCGATGCTGACGTAGGCGTAGATCGTGGGTGCGCCGTTCTGCATCAGCCCGCCGGTGTCGGCCGTGGGTCCGTAGTTGCTGTGCAGGTCACGTCCGAGCATGCGCAGCATGGCCAGCTGTTGTCCGCGATGATGAGCCGTATGCGTCAGGCGACGGAGCATGATCCACGCCCGCGCTCGTCGTACGTCGAAGAACGCGACCTCCTCCTGCCACCATGATTCGTCGGTCGCGCGAAGGCGACCAACCCGCTTGCCGCTATCCTCGGCGTACCGCTGCATGAAGCCGAGTCGCGTCTCCCGCTCCGGCAGCGGCGGCGCGCCGACATCGATGCCGAGCATCGCGCGAAACCACGTATCTTCGCTGACGCACTGATGCACCATCTGCTCGTGCACGCTGCGCCCGCGCGGATCGCCAATCCTCGGGCGCACAGTGAGATCCTCGTCGGTGAACTCGCTCCAGACGCTGAGCACCTTCAGCCGCTCGGTTTCGTAGGCGTCGATGAGAAAGTCGAATGTCATCGGCACCATTGTGAAGGAGGCCGCGAGCGTACGTGGCGAGGGCCGCCCGAACGCGGCCCCCTTGGGTCATTCAAATCGCGAACCGGCGTCAAGCCGGTTTGCCAGATACTGCATCGACTTCTAGCGAGGCGTCCGCCACAGGCCGCGCCTAGATCGCGAACCGGCGTCAAGCCGGTTTGCCAGATACTGCGTCGACTTCTAGCGAGGCTTCTCCACGGACTCGCTAGAAGTCGACCTGTGCGGCGATCCTCGCGTAACGCGCCGGAATGATCGCCGTTGGAATGAGCCATGAACCCGTCGGGTTCGCCGCTGTCTGCGGGACGAAGCCGAAGTTGTAGTTCGTGACCGTGTCCGCGTTCATCAGGTTGAAGATGTCGACTCCCACCTGCGCTCGCGTGCCTGCGAAACGGACGATCTTTGCGATGCGCATGTCGATGTTGTTCAATCTCGCACCCCACATCGTCGCCGGCGCGATCAGGTTCACGGTGTTGAACGCGCCCGTGAGAGGCCGCCCGATCTGCGCCGCTACGGCTGCCTGATCCGGTGGCGTGAGCGTGTAGTCGGCACGCAGCGAGTCGCCCGGGATGCTCGCCCACGTGGCAGACAGCTGAACGTCGACTTTGGGGACGATGTACGTCGCCAGTCCCCGGAAGTCCGTTCTGTAAGGCTCAACGATTCGGCAATAGGGATTGTTGACCGACAACGCAAACGGACCGCCGCCGAGCGCGTTGACGTTGGCCGTAACGGAGCTGTTGGTCAGACCAGTGGGACCGGAACCGAGCTCCGGCAGCTTGGCCCTCACATCGCATCCGTCGGCCAGCCGGCGCCCGGTGCTCGTTCCACCCTGCACCGTGAGGCCGCTCCGCAGCCGCGCGACGATGGAGACGTCGATGCCCTGCCAGTTCTCTTTCTGGTCGGCGAAGTTCGCGTATGACTGCGCGAGCTCGTCCACCTGTCCAACCTTGGCCGGCACGAGGTTGTAGAGACCGTTGATCGTGTAGCCACCGCCGTTTGGCAGCCGCGAATCCTTCGGCGCTGTAATGCTGTAGGGCGTGTAGTCCGACGCGGTCGTCGCCCGGTTGTCCACGACGTACCAGTTGCCCCACCAGTTGCGATTGAAGGTCACGCTTGCCGAGACGCGCGGCAGGACCTCATGCTGGACGCCGAAACCCATCGACCAGTTGTAGGCTCGATTGCCCCACCCGCCGACGTAGTTCGGATCGAAGTTGCGCGTGAACACCGGCTTCCCGAGGTTCTGGTTGTCGAGCGCCGCGCATTCGCCGTTGGCCAACGGGTTGTTGAGGTCGCAGTCGAACTTGAAGTCCCGGTTCGCATCGTTCCAGTTGCGCGTCGAGTTGACGACCGAGCGGCTGATCGGGTTCATGTCCAGATCATTGTTCGACGCCGTGATGGCCTCCAGATACCTGCCGATGTTGAACTTGACCGCCGTCTTGCCATTCCCGAACAGGTCGTAGGCCACACCGACCCGTGGCGTGATGTCCTTCCATTTGTAGCCAGGAGTCGAGCGGCTCGGGAAGAAGATCTCGGTCGGCGCATACGGCCAGCCCGGGCCGCCGATGCGCTGATCGGGATAGGTCGACGTCAGCGTGTCCAACCGTACGCCACCCTGCAAGGTCAGTCGACTGCGCGTCCATTGATCCTGGGCGTAGAAATTCTCCGGAAGGAGATTGCGGACGTACTTCGTGTCGGGCCCGCCCATGATCGTCTGCGTCAGCTGGTTCGGAACGCCGTTGAGCGTCCGGACCTGCACGACCTGCGTGAAGCTCTGATAGGTCTGGGAGGGATTGCCGAACCCGCCCTGATATCCGAACTTCATGTTGTGCGCCCCGGTCACGTACGTCAGCGACGCGCGGAGGCTTGCCAGATTTCCGATCAAGGAATGCGTGAATCCGCCTTGCCCCGGAGCGCGAGGCATCCGCGAGAGGAGACCGGGGATGCCGGTCTCCGCGGCTCCCTGCTCCAATCGCTGAATCATCGCCGGGTTGTGCGTGCCGTCGTTACGGATGCCGAAGCGGTAGCGGGCCTGATACATGCCCCATCCGGCCTCGGCCAGCAGCCGGCCCGAGATCGGCGACTGCCATGTGGCGTTCGGCTGACGCGACGGAATGTAGAGCACGCGATTCGACGCTTCCGGCGTCGTCGGCGGCACCGCGGCGCCACCGGCAGGACCGTAGTTCGCGTCGTTGTACTGTTCGGACCAATGCGCGTTGAATTTGTTTCGGGGCGTGGCCTGCCACGTCAACCGGACCGTCGCCTGGCGTTCGAGGCTGTTGGTGAACGCCTGCTTGGTGCGGTCGAAGTCAACAACCCAGGAATTGGGATTGCCGGCGTTCTTGTTCTGGAACATGCCGGGGACCGTGCGCTCGCCGCCGACCTGCCGATACACCGTGTAAAACCACAGCTTGTCCCGCTTGATCCGGCCGCCGTACATGCCGCTCACGTCGTAGACCTTGATCAACTCGAAGGGCGCGCGCAGGCCCGCATCCTTGAGCGCCTGCGTGTAGTTACTCCCCTGCAGCGAATCGTTCGAGCCGCTGTAGTTGAACTGGCCTCTGAAGACGTTCGACCCATCGCGAGGAATCGCGTTGAAGACCACGCCGCTGGTCTCGGCCTCGCCAAGTCCACCGGAGATGGTCATCACGACTTCCTGCGCAGCGGCCACCTGCGGCATCTGCCCGCCGCCGCCGCTGCTGCCGGCCCATCCCATGTTGATGCCGTCTGCGTAGATTCGCGAGTCCATGCCGCGTCCACCGTGGATGGCAGCGGCGCCTCCCTGCATCGTGCCGTTGATGCCGCCGGAATCCCCGTTGATGCTCATCCCCGGAACGATCGCCTGGATGCCGTTGACGTTCCGCGAGGACGGAATCGCCGCGAGGACATCCTTGTCGATGATCTGCTGCGAGCGAGTGCTCTGGACGTCCACAATCGGCGATTCACCGGTGACGGTGATCGTTTCCTCGAGCGAGCCGACCCTCAGGTCGCCGTTCACGGTGGCCACGAAGTTGCCCGAGAGCTCGATGCCCTCGCGTTTCACGGTCGTGAAGCCAGTCAGTGACATGGTGACCGTGTAGGTGCCGGGCCGGAGGTCGACGATCCGGTACTGGCCCGATTCATCGGTCAGGGCCGTCCGAACTTTTTCAATCAGTGCCGGGCTGGCGGCTTCCACCGTCACACCCGGCAGCACGGCGCCGGAGGCGTCCTTGACGACGCCGGTAATCGCGGCTTGCGCGAAGGCCGCGGATGGCACGAGCAACGAGACCACTACGACGAGTAACGCCCCCCGGGATCGATCGATCAGGTTCAGCATCGCGGTCCTCCTCACCTGTTCGCTGCGCTGGACTAACGTTGACGCACACGAAGCCCGTCGAATACGAAACGACGAGACGACTCCTCACCGGCCTTCCAGAGACACGACGGCCAACCAGGGATAAATGAGGACGTTCAGGGGTAGCGGAATGAGCCGACCGGGATGAAAACGGTCAGAAGGGTATCACACCCTCGACAGGACCGTGGTGATCTTTACGGGAGGAGCATCTCGGCGAGAAGTCACTCTCGACGCCCCTGATACCAGACGATGAAATCACGGATGGTCTCGTTGGCGGCACGGGCGTAGACCGTGGTGGTCGTATCGACGGGGCGCATCGCGATCGACGTCAGATCCGGCGCTGAGACGTTCGCCAGCAGGAAGCCTTCCGGCTTCAGCATGGCCGCGACATTCGACATCGCCAGCGCCTGTTCGAGCACGTCGTAATAGATGAAGACGTTGGTCGCGATCACGAGATCGAACGCCTCGCCGTCGAGACGCTCGGTCACGATGTTCAGATTCACCGCCGTCATGCGCTGAACGGTCGACGGACGGGCACGGACGGCTCGGACATCAGCCACGTCGGCGACCGTCTTCGACGTCGGCACCGGCGCCGCTGCGCCAATCTGATCGCCAAAGGTTCGCCAGAACAGACGCACCTCCGGCACCCACGGCGTGGCGTTCGGCAGCGGAATGTTCAACGTGTAGCCGACGTTCCGTGCCGCTCGGGCCCGGGCGCGTGCGACGTGATCGATGATGCGCGGGCTGATATCGAGCAGCACGATCTCCGGATCACGTGTCGACGGAGCCAGCCCCAGCCGGTTCAGCGAATCCAGAACGGCGAATGGCTGGAGCGTCTGCTGCGGATAGAAGTCGAAGCCGACGTCCTTGTCTGCGAAATCGAGGCCCGGGCCGACGATCGCGACGCGCCGGACGCTGCCCGCCGCGAGACGTCCACGCGCCTTCATCTCGGTGAGCGCCCGCTCGAGTGCGTAGTTGGGGACGAGTGATGTGTCGAGCGACAAGCCGCGTGTGCGGAACAACTGCGATCGCTTTACGAACTCGGTCTTCGGATCGCCGCCGACGGTGGCGCCAAGTTCCTGATCGATCTGGTCCTGCTCGTTGGCGACTCGGACAACGGCACCGCGCAGATACTCTCGTGTCTCGTCGCGATCGGCTGCGGTGTTGAAGCGAAGACCTTTGCGCGCAAGCAGCGCGCGAGCGAACAGGCGTCGCTCGTCGGTTCCTGGTGTCAGCAGCGCTTTCAGAAGATCGTCGATTCGTCCCGAGATGAGCTCGATGGTGCGACGCAGCACGAGCTCTTGATCCGCTGTGTCCGACGCCACGGCACCAAGCACGGCACGCGGCCGCGTCGTGAAGGACGTGCCGAACAGCATCCAGTTGACGATCGTGTCTTCGTCGCCCTGCTCGAGACGCGCGCGGATCTCGCGATCGTGGTGTTCGATCCAACCAGGCCACGCGCGTTCCAGTTGTTCCGACGTCAGTGCGTTGAGTTCAGCAGGGAGCAGGGCGGGTCTTGTCGGGCCCATCGATCTGTTCGACAGCTCGCTCAGAATCGTCCGGACTTCGCTGAAGCGGACGAATCGCGCCGGAGCCACAGCCCGGGCACCACCGACCGAGATCAGCAGGAGCACGCCGACAATCCAAAGATGCGATCGAGGAATGGCGCGATCCTATATCGAACCCGCGCGCGGCTGGCATTGCATCTATAATCCGACCCCACTCATGAGTGCGCAGATGAAGATCGCGCTCTGCTGCTGCATCACGCTCGTGTCGCTCGCCGCTGCGGCGAAGTCGGCTCAACAGCCGTCGTCCGCTCGGGCGGTCGTGTACGAAGGCGAAAGGGTGATCATCGGCGACGGCAGCGCGCCGATCGACGACGGTGTCTTCGTCGTCCAAAACGGCCGCTTCACCGCCGTCGGCCGTCGCGGCTCGACGATGCCGCCGGCGGGCGCACAGCATGTGTCGCTGTCCGGCAAGACCGTAATGCCGGCGATGATCAACGTTCACGTTCACATGGGCTACGAGGGGTACACCTCCTGGGGCGCCGCCAACTACACCGACCGCAACGTGCTCGATCATCTCCAGCGGGAAGCGTTCTACGGCACCGCGGTGGCGCAGTCGGTCGGCTCGAGCCCGACGGAAGCGTCGATTCAGTTTCAGCGCGATCAGGAGGGCGGCACATTCCCGCCCGCCGCGCGGTTCCTCTTCGCGCCCGGCTTCGCGCCGCCCAACGGCGGTCCCGACGCAGTCTTGCGCGTCGCCACCAGCGCATTGGGTGCGATCAACGAAGTCTCCACACCGGAACAGGCACGGGCGACCGTGCGTCGCATGGCCCTCGGCCGGATCAAACATGTGAAGCTGTGGTTCGATGATCGCGGCGGTACGTATCCGAAGCTGACCCCGGAGGTCACTCGCGCGATCATCGACGAGGCGCACCTGCACGGCATGATCGTTCACGCGCACGCGATCGCGCTCGCCGACCAGAAGTTCGTGGTCTCGGCCGGCGCGGACGTGCTCGTCCACATGGTCCAGCGTGAGCCTCTGGATGACGAGTACCTCGCCTTGTTGAAGCAGAAGCGGCCGTATTGGGCAACCGTGATCGGCCTCGGCGATCCGACGGAGGTCTGCAACCGCGATCCGTTCTTCGAGCAGGCGCTACCGCCGTCGGTCGTCACGAAGATTCGCGCCACCACCGAACGCCGACCGCTCGAACCCAGTTGCGGTCCGCCGGCGCCGACTGCCGCGGCGCGCGAACGGATGATGGCCGAGAACTTTCCGCGCATGATGGCCGCCGGTGCACGCATCGTGCTCGGCACGGATACCGGCGTTCACCCGGGACACACGTTTGGATCCGGCGAGCACGTCGAGCTCGCGCGTTGGGTGCAACTTGGTCTCAGCCCGATGGACGCTATCGTCGCGGCGACATCTCGACCCGCCGAGTTGATGGGCCTGTCGGACATGGGTACGGTCGCTGTCGGGAAGCGCGCATCGTTCATCGTGCTGGAGGCAAACCCGCTGGAAAACATCCGCAATACACGACGTATAAGCGCCGTCTACCTCGATGGCGCAGCCTTCGATCGCGCCGCCATGCTGGCCAAGTGGAGGCAGCCGAACACCGCCTCGCGCTAGTCCTACTTCGCTCGCGTCAGTCGATGCGGTTCGCGCGGCGCCTCAGCGATCCTGCGGCCGCGCGTGCTCGCGGCCGGGCATGATCACAACGTGACCCGGCGTGTGCTCGGCGTGGGGACACGCGGCCGCCCGCTCGGTGATGGTACCGACCACGCGGCCGAGAAAATCACGTGTCGTCTCGACCATGCAGCCACAGGCCAGCGGCTTCTTCTCGTTCTCACTCATGGACGTCGTGTATGCGCAGCCGTCTTGCTGGCTCAGATGTTGACATTGGAGTCAAGTGTGGCTCCGTCAAGACGGCCGCCCCGCGAAGCGGGGCAAGAGAACTGGCAGGCTACCGAGGTCCGAGGCCTGCTCGCTGGACCTACTGGCGCGGTGACGCCGGTGCTGGTATCGGAAAGTTCCCATCGTACGGAGGCCAGTTCGGTACTGGCACGTCATCTGGCGGATAGAACATCGCCGAGTAGATGCTCTTGATTTTGCCGCGGTCGAAATAGAACCACTCTGCAAACGCGTTGCGGCGCTGCGGCCTTCCAGGAGGGCGAATGAAGACCGCGTGAGCGAGCACGACGCCCGCTTCTTCGTCGACCAGCGGATACCGACGCGCGGCGACGAACTGGATGTTGATCGTCTCCAACCCCGCGGTGCAGTCAGCCGCGAGCGGCGGTCCTCCACCGGTTCCTCGCCCTTGCGGCCCAACTGGCGGCAACGCGCCAGGCGCGAGAGGGGGCGGCGTGTTGGCGCGCCCGGCCATCGTCTGGCCATTCTCGAACCGCTGACAGCCGGCATTCGCCTGGATGATCCGGCCATCGTGCGACGTGATGCCGTCGAAGTAGCTGTTGGTCGCCGCGATCATTGCCTCGCGCGATACGCGGGCGTCGCGCGGCATCGGCGTTTCCGATGGGGCATTCGCGAGGAGATTATCGGGATTGAACAGATTCCCGCCTTGCCCGTTCGGCTGCGGAGGCCCGTTCATCGAATCGTCGCCGCGCCGACCGAGGTACCACTCCGCTTCTGTGATCTTTTTCTGCTCGACGCGGATGCGGACCGTGACGATCGCTTCCTTGTCGCCCTCGTTGATGGTGCCGAAGAATGCGGCCTGTCCGCTGACCGGATCGAAGTAGCGACGCTGCACGCGACCGAGCGCGGTCATCGTCTGCCACAGGCCCGTGCCCGGACGCTTCACGACTGCGTTCTCCGTCTGCCGGAATCCGGGGAACAGCGGCGCCGCCGACGGGTCGTGCTTCGTGAGCGCGGTCAGATACTGATCGAGCATCGTGCGGAGACAGCCACGATCGCAGTCGTCCGCCGCCCGCGCGGGACTGGCCGTCGCCATCAGCACCAGCGCTCCGCAGATCATCACACGTCGTCGATTCATGGTCCCCCCGCGCCGCAGACGATATCGCAGTCGGTGTGTTCGCGGAAGGTCACGTGTGCAGGCATAATGTGCACATGTCGCGACGGATCGCTCTGGCGCTGAGCTGCCTCGTGCTGCTTCCCATTTCGCTCGCCGGCCAGGGCGGGCCGCATCCCGACTTCACCGGGCTCTGGACGACGTACACCGAGCCCGGACAAGCGCGTGGGGGTGGCGGCGGTCGTGGCGGCGGAGCGCCCCTACCTCTTACTGAAGAAGCGCAGAAGAAGGTTGCGGCGTATCGCGCCCTGATCGGCACCAGCGGCGCGACGCCCGGCGGCTTCTGCCTCGGCACCGGCATGCCAGGATCGATGCTCGGGTCTGGCGGGTATCCAATGGAGATCCTGCAGCGGCCCGAACAGATCAACATCACCTACGAGGCGCACAACGAAGTGCGCCGCGTGTACCTGGGCGACCGCATCGTGCCGATGGCCGATCGAATTCCCGGACGCAATGGCCACTCGAGCGGGCGCTGGGAAGGCGACACCCTCGTGGTCGAGACGACGCATCTGGTCGAGCAGGTCGATCAGCGGTGGCCGCACAGCGATCAGGCGCGCATCGTCGAGCGATACCGGCTGACCACTGACACCGCCGGTCAGAAAGTGCTGGTGGCCGAGATGACGCTGACCGATCCCGCCTTCTACACGAAACCGGTCACGGAGACAAAGAAGTGGGCCTACGTGCCGAACGGCCACCTGTTGCCGTACGAGTGCGCCGAAGAAGGCTGGCGCATGCACCTCGAAGAGCTCGAGAAGCAGGCCAAGGAGTCGAAGCGATGAAGCAGCTGTGGTCTGTCCTGAGCGCCGCGGCGCTCGTCACCGTGATGGCAACGACCGCCGCCGCCCATCACTCGGCGGTGCAGTACGACTTCACCAAGGCCGCCAAGATCACCGGCGTCGTGATGAAGTTCCAGGCGATCAATCCGCACATGCGGCTGACGCTGCGTGTCACCGACGCGAAGGGCACGCGCGACCTCGAGATCGAGGGGCACAGCACAAACAACATGTACCGCGCCGGTTATCGCGACGGCATGATCAAGGTCGGCGACACGATCACCGTTGACGTCGCGCCGCTTCGTGACGGGAGAGAGGGCGGCTATATGATTGCCGCCGTCAACTCCAGCGGCACGAAATTCGGCGTGCAGTCGGCCGCGGACCGCGCGCGCGAGCGCGAGAGGGCCGAAGGCAAGTAATCAGCAGCGAACGTTTCAGAGGTCAATATGCGTCGCTCTACATCTGCTCGCCTCCTCGTCGCTCTCGTGCTCGCGGGCGCCTGTGCGGCCGCAGTCGCCGTCTCGGCCCAGCGTTCGTCACGCGTGGCCGCCTCGATGGCGACGGCAGCGAACAACTTCCTCGGGTCGTTAACGCCGGAACAGCGGCGGCAGGCGACGTTCGCGTACGACAGCACCGAACGGCTGCGGTGGCACTTCGTGCCGCAGTTCGAGCGCAACGGCCTGCAGATCCGAACGATGACCGAGCCTCAGCGAAAGCTCGCGCACGAGCTGCTGAAGACCGGGTTGAGCACGCGCGGCTATGCGACCTACACGCAGATCATGCAGCTCGAGAACATCCTGAAGGTCGTCGAGCAGGGCAGCGGACCCGCCCGCGATCCGGAGGGCTATCGATTCTCAATATTCGGAACGCCCTCGGCGACGGGGACTTGGGGATGGCGGGTCGAGTTCCACCATGTATCGTTGCACTTCGACGTGGTGAACGGGACGGCGATCTCGAGTACGCCATCGTTTGCTGGCGCCAACCCTGCCGAAGTCAAGGACGGCCCCCAGAAGGGACAGCGCACGCTCGGACTGCTCGAGGACACCGGTCGCGCGCTCGTCACCGCGCTCGACGAGTCGCAGCGGAAGGGCGCGATCGTCAACGCCGTTGCGTTGAACGACATCGTCACGGGCAATGCGCTCGACATCAAGCCGCTCTCGCCCGAGGGGATCAAGGCTTCGGCAATGACTCCGATGCAGCGCGATCTACTGATGAAAGTCCTCGACGCCTATGCGGCCCTGATGACAGCCGAGATCGCCGCCGACCGGATGGCAAAGGTCCAGAAAGCGGGGATTGAGAACGTGGCGTTTGCGTGGGCGGGATCGATCGAGCGGGGTCAGAAGCACTACTACCGCGTGCAGGGGCCGACGTTCCTCATCGAGTTCGATAACACGCAGAACGGTGGCAACCACGTTCACTCGGTGTGGCGCGACTTCAACGGTGATTTCGGTCGAGACCTGCTGCGCGAGCACATCAAGACCGCCCACCTGGGAGTTGCAGAGCGGGCGGGCGAGTAGGAGCGCGAAGGGGTTCTCGATTCGGACGAAGGTGTATCACCAGAGCTCCCACCTCCGCGACGAGTACTTGCTGCGCAGCGCCACTGTGGCAGTAATCACCCTCCCCGCTTCGTTTCACCCGTTTGATTCTTGCTAACCGCATGGACCGAAGACGATGCCGAAACGCGTACTCATTACCGGAACCAGCACGGGGGTCGGCCGTGACACTGCCGAGCGACTCGCCCGCCGCGGCGATCATGTGTTCGCCACGATGCGCGATTTGTCGGGGAGGAACGCCGCACATCGTGACGCGCTGGAAAGCCTGGCCATCGCGGAAAATCTGCGGCTGCGAGTGCTGGAGCTCGACGTGACTGACCAGAAGTCAGTGGACCACGCGGTAACTGCCGCCCTCGACGAGGCCGGCGGTCTCGATGTGGTCATCAACAATGCCGGCGTTGCGGCCATCGGAGTCACCGAAGCGTTCACCCCCGACCAGTTCGAGCAGATCTTCGCCGTGAACGTGTGCGGAGCTGTCCGCGTCAACCGTGCCGTACTACCCTCGATGAGGCGGCGGCGCAGCGGGCTGCTGGTGCACATCAGTTCCGCGGCGGGCCGCGTGACGGCCCCGGCGCTGGCCGCGTACTGCGCGAGCAAGTACGCGTTGGAGGCCATCGCCGACGCGTACCGATACGAACTCCTGCCGCTCGGCGTGGATTCAATCCTGGTTGAACCGGGAGTGTACCGAACCGGCATTCATGATCGCTGGATCTCCCCGGCGGACCATGGCCGGATTGCTGAATACGGTAGCAGTGCCGAATTCGCGCAACGTGTCGATGCTGTCTTCCAGGCCATTGTCGGCGCGCCGGATGCACCGGGAACTGGGGAGGTTGTCGATGCTCTCGTCGCTCTGATCGACATGGCTCCCGAACAACGGCCCTTCCGGACAGTGGTCAGCGCGCCGATTCAGGAGTTGCTCGGTGCGTATAACGCCACCGCTGACGTGCTGAGGCCGGTTGTGGCGCAAATCTTCAACGTTCCAGAGCTTGCTGGATCGCCAAGTCCTCAAGGATAGCGCGACGCAACGACCGCGGTTCTGGGGTGGCTACTTGGGCGCGCGGTAGGGCACGCTCATCGCCTTAAAAGGGCCGGGATCCTCCTGCGACGTGCGGGCGTTCAGTCGTGCCTCGGCCACGTAGGCCATATTGCCAACGAGCGTGACGGCGGTAATGCCTGGCATCCCCTCTTTGAGCACCTTAATCTCCGCCTTGTCGCCGTTGATCGTGACTTCGTCCAGCCGCCCGCCCTCGACCAACAGCATCGTCTTTGCGCCGACGCTCCGCATCCCGTCGGGTCCCATCATCGGCCGCGACGGTTCGAGCTTGACGATCGCGCCGGCGGAACCATCCGGCTTTACCGGGATGCGCATCAGCGTGCCCTGCCCGACCGAGTTCACGTAGACGTTGCCGTCGGCGAGGAGCGCGATGCCATCGGCCGTGGCGAGCGTCATTGCGTCCGCGATCCAGACGTCGAGCGCCGTAGCGCCCTTCTTCAACCGCAGCACGCGTCCCTGCGTCGTGTCTGTCGCGTAGACGGTGCCGTCCTTCGCCACGGCGATGTCGTTGCAGAGGCCATTGCCTGGGAACGGATAGCTGTTCTTGAGCGACGCGTCCTTGAGGGAGAACGCCTTCAGCGCGGTTTCACCGACGACCGGCTGGCCGTTGCGTCCACCGCTCGCCGACGTGCAGACCCACAGCACGCCCGCTTTCTCGTCGGCAATGACACCGAGCACCGTCTGCATATTCGCCGTCTTCGGTTTGATCCAGACGGTGGCTTGCGAGTCGTTCTTGTCCGCGCGATAGACCGCATCCTGTCCGAGACTGCCGAAGTAGATGGCGCCGTTCTTTGTCGAGGTCAGGCTCTCGGGAAAGATGCGTCCGTCGGCAAAGGTGATGGTGCTGCGATCAGCGGCCTGGAGGGACGTCACCGCGATGGCACAACAGAACGAGAGTGTGAGTGTGTATTTGCGCATGAGCAGATTGTATGGCCTACTTCCCGATATCCTCGTTCCACAGCTCCGGGTGAGCGCGAATGAATTCCTCCATCAGCCGGACGCAGTCTGCGTCGTCCAGCACCGTCACCGACACGCCACGAGATCGCACGTAGGCTTCCGGCCCTGAAACGTGCGGTTCTCGCCTACGACGACGCGCGGGATCTTGTAGAGGACAATCGCGCCGCTGCACATGTCGCACGGCGACAACGTCGAGTAGATGGTGGCGCGGGCATAGTCTCGTGCCGTCAGGCGCCCGGCATTTTCGAGACAGTCCATCTCGGCGTGGAGAACGGCGCTCCCCTTCTGCACACGCCGGTTGTGTCCTTGTCCGACAATGCGGCCGTCGATGACGAGCACGGATCCGATCGGAATACCACCCTCGTCACGACCAGCCTCGGCTTCGCGCAGCGCCGCAGCAAGGAACGGCTCGACGGCCATACGACCAGGGTTGGCTCTTACTCGAGCGCGAACGCGTTCACGCCTGTCGTGACGATGACGACATACTGTTTGCCGTTCGGCGCGAGGTAGGTCATTGGCGTCGTGTGGCCTTCCGATTCGAGCTTCCCTTCCCAGAGCACCTGCCCCGTCCGCGAGTCGAACGCGCGAAAGCGTTTGTCGATCGTGCCCGCGATGAACACCAGCCCTCCGGCCGTCGCTATCGGACCGCCCTGTCCGAACGTTCCGGTATTCTTGATGCCTTTGGCTTCGAGATCGTCGCTCGTCCCGAGCGGGACTCGCCAGGCGATGTCGCCGGTATTCGCGTTGATGGCCATCAGATGCGCCCACGGCGGCGGCTGACACGGCAGGCTGTTGGCCGGATTCCAGAAACGCGCGTTCACCGTGCCTCGGCCGAGCGGACTGAAACGCCGATAGGCTACCGGGTCCCCTTCCGGCGTCTTGTCGAGCCGCCCCATGCCGCCGACGTCACGCGAATTCACGAAAACATATGCGGCCGCTGGATCGATCGCGACACCGCCGAAATTCGGTCCACCCTGCTGCCCCGGGAACACGATCCGGAACTCCTTGCTGCTGTACGGCGTGTAGGGACCCAGATTGTGGATGCCGCCGATCTTCTCCACCAGGTCGCGACAGAACTTCTCGTGCGTCGGTTCGCCGGTGAAGATCTCGTCCGGCTTGATGCTCAGTCGCGACAGCGGCGGCGGTTTCAGAGGAAACGGCTGCGTCGGCCACGTATCCTCTCCGGGTATGTCGCTCTTCGGAACGGGCCGCTCTTCGACCGGATAGATCGGTTTGCCCGTTGTCCGGTCGAGAAAGAACATCAGACCCGACTTGGCCACCGTCACGACTGCGGAGATCCGTCGTCCGTTGAGAACGACATCCATCAGGGCGGGCGTGGCTGCGTTGTCGTAGTCCCACACGTCGTGATGCGTGAGTTGAAACGACCAACGCACTTTGCCGGTATTCGCATCGAGCGCGACCACCGACGATGAGTAGAGATTCTGTTGTGCGCGATGGCCGCCGTAGTACTGCGCGGCCGGTTGCCCGATCGGTAGGAAGATGAGTCCGCGCTCGACGTCAGCGGAACCGAAGCCCCAGTTCGCCGGCGTGCCGGCGGTCTTCCAGTAGTCAGCCGGCCACGTGTCCGCGTTCGGCTCACCGGGATGCGGAATGGTGTGGAAGGTCCACACCAGCGCGCCCGTTCTCACGTTCCAGGCGCGAACGTCCATGGCCGGACCATCAGGATCGTCTTCCTGTCCCTGCGCGCCCGTGACGATCACGTCCTTGTAGACGAGACCGGGCGACGCCATCATGTATGGCTTGTTCGGGAATCTGTCGGCGACGCCGGCGCGCAGATCGACGGCGCCGTGGTCGCCGAACGTCGGAATCAACTTTCCGGTTGCGGCATCGAGCGCGAGCAGATGTCCGTCGGTGGTCCCCGCCAGAATCCGCGCCGGTGAGCGATCGTCGCCTGGCCAATACGACACGCCGCGATTGGGCGCCCCACTTTTCTCGAGCTCGTACTTCCAGACTTCCTTACCGGTCGCCGGATCGAGGGCGACGATCGTCCGCCGCGCCGTGGACGTGTACAGAAGCCCGCGCACGAAGATGGGCACCGCCTGGCTGCGACCAGCCGCACCCGGCGAGCCCGTGCTCGCATCGGCCACGCCGTACTGCCACGCGAGCGCGAGCTTCGCGACGTTGCTGCGGTTGATCTGGGTGAGCGACGAATACCGGCGTCCTTGCACGTCGCCCGCGTACGTCTCCCATCCGGCTCCCTGCTGCGCACGCTGCGCGGAGAGGATGCTCGCCGCGAGCAGACACGAGGGGAGGGCGATCGCCGTCAGCTTCCGCATCAAGACCTCCGGCGACAGCCTCTGCTATTGCGTGCTTTCAGTCAACGCTGAAGATACAGGAGGAGATTGATCGGGCCGATACGCGTGTGGAGTGCTCTCACGGTCGGCTCCGGAGCGAAGCGTGTAACATTGATTCCTTCCATTCGAGACATCTCTTGAGCACGCCCCGCGCGATTCGCACGCTTGCGATCGTTCTGTTCGTCGCCCCTGCGATGCCGGTTGGTGCGCAAACGGGGCGACCCGGCGCGTTTCGCATCGTCGTGCGCGATCCGGCGAGGCTGCCAATCGCTGGCGCACAGGTGAGGCTCACGCTCCTACCGGCTCCGCCGGTCGTGGCGAACACGAATGATCGCGGCGAAGCGATCATCGATGCGGTGCCGCCAGGCACGTACGTCGTCACCGTCGAATCACCCGGTTTCATGATGGTCGACGTGCCGAACGTCACGATTCGAAGCGGCGCCCGCGCCACGCGCGAGGTCGAGATGAAGATCGCGACGGTGCTCGAAGAAGTGAACGTCACGCCGCCTGAGGCCGACCAGCGGCTGCTCGACGCGTTCACCGATCACCTGACACCCGAACAGATTGCGGCGGTGCCCGACGATCCCGACGAGCTCCTCGCGTACCTGCAGCAGCTCGCCGGTGACGACGCAGACATTCGTGTCGACGGCTTCTCGATCGATGAGCTGCCGCCCGGCACCCAAATCAAGGACATCCGAATCAGGTTCGACGCGGTATCCGCGGACGGCGCCGGCGGACCACGGATCGAAATCCGCACGCGCCCGGGCGGCGATCGGTGGCGCAACAGCGTGAACGGGACGCTGCGTGACGAGTCGCTGAACGCGCGCAATGCGTTTTCGCGGCAACGACCCGCTGGCCGGACGCGGCAGTACGGCTGGACGCTGAACGGACCGCTCGTGCAGGACCGAACGGGACTGTCGCTCTCGATCGAGGGCAGCGAACGGCTCGAGCAGCAGGTGGTCCGTGCGGCGGCGCCTGGCGAGCTCTTTTCCGCGCTGATTTCGCAGCCGGCGAGCCGCCTCGGTTTCTCCGCGGACCTCCAGCATCAAGTGAACGCGGCACACACCCTGCGGCTGCACATGCAGCGTGGCAGCAGCGACGCGCGCAACCAGGGGATCGGCTCCTTCGATCTTCCGGAGCGCGCCTACTCGCGATTGGACACCGACGGCGAATTCCGGCTCGGGCACGAAGGGGCGTTAAATCGCAACCTGTGGAGCGAGTTCCGGTTTCAGCTTCGCTGGCGAACGTCGGACTCGACGTCGGCGAGCGACGCGACGACGATTCGTGTGCTCGATGCGTTCACCAGCGGCGGCGCGCAAGTCGAAGGCGGGCGCCACTCGCACGTGCTGAATGTCGGAGACGACCTGGCGTTCACCCTTCGCAACGTTCACAAGATCAGCCTCGGCGGATCCGTGAACGGCGGCGTCTACGGAGGCGATGAGCGGCGCAATCAGAATGGCACGTTCACGTTCGCCAGCCTCGATACGTTCGCCGCAGGCGTGCCCACGACATTCACTGAACGCATCGTCGTCAACCCTGCCTTCGAGTACTCGACGTACCGCACCAACTGGTACGTGCAGGATGACTATCGCGTGCGGAGCGACCTGCTGCTGAACCTCGGGGTCCGCGGCGATGCGCAATCGCACCTGAGCCAGCCGTTGGTGGTGTCCCCCCGTCTCGGTGTCAACTGGACGATCATCCCGAGCCGAAAGACCGCCATTCGCGCGAGCGCAGGGCTATTCCGTCAGGGGTACGACGCTGGGACGTACGAGCAGACGATCCTCGTCAACGGCGTGCAACAGCGCGACATCGTCATCGCCAACCCCGGCTACCCCTATCCGTTCAACGACGACGCCGTTGTCACTGCGCGACCACCGAGCATCATCCGCGCGCGCACGGATCTCGTGTTTCCCACGAATCGGCGAGTCACGCTCGGGCTCGATCAGCCGCTCGCCTTCGGCCGGTTTCGTGCGACGTACTCGCGGCAGCAAGGCGACCACCAGTTCCGGAGCCGCGACATCAACGCGCCGATCGACGGCGTACGTCCCGATCCGGAGGTGCGCAACATCACAGAGCTCGAGACGACAGCGCGCTCAGCGAATCGATCGCTCGAACTGGAGTTGCAGCTGAAGTATCCGGCACGGCGACTGAGCGCGAATCTCGGTTACACACTCGGCAGCGCCTGGAACGAGACCGACGGGCCATTCCAACTGCCGCCGAACAGCCTGAATCTCTCGGAGGAATGGGGCCCGGCGCGGGGCGATGTGCGCCAGCGCTTCAACGCGGGCATGAACGCGGATCTGTGGAGCGGGTTCCGCGTCAACGGGAGCTTCCGTGCGCTGTCGGCGGCTCCGTACACGATCACTACCGGATTCGACACAAACGGGGACGGCGAGAACGACGAACGGCCGGCGGGTGTCGGTCGCAACAGCGCGCGCGGCGTGGGGACGCAGAATCTGGACGCAACGATCGCGTGGGGCCGCGGCTTTGGTCAACGACCGGGCGCGGGCTCGCAGGGGCCGAAGCCCGGAGTGGCCGGCAATGGCGCAGAGAAGAAGCCGCGCCCGAATCCGAATCAGCAGATCATCCGCTTCGAGATTTTCCTACGCGGAACGAACGTGCTGAACCAGGTGAACTTCCAGGGGTTCAGCGGCGTGCTCACGTCGCCGTTCTTCGGCCGCGCGACGTCGGCCGCCGCCGCGCGCCGGCTGGTCCTCGGCACGCGTGTGTGGTTCTGATGGTGGTCCGTTCGGATCGTTCACTCAGCGGGCGGAGGTCTCACGCGCGCCAACGGATTGACGATGTTCGCCGCAGTGCCGACCGGGAACGTATGAGGGCTGCGGCCAGACGCGCAGTATCGGCACGCGGAGCAGCCAATAGCCAAGCGTGAACACCACCAGCAACGGCGGCACAACCAGGAGTCCCGAATTGCGGATGGTGGCGGGGAACACCTGCGGCTGGCCGAGGAAGAACGATCCGACCGCGACGAAGAGGCCGGTGCACATGCGCCACAGGTGACGCGTGAGCCGTGGCGTCCCGGCGAGAGCGCCGCGACGAATCATCCGCAGGTCCAGCGCCGCGGCCAGCGCCGCAATCATCGCAAACACGAAGAAGACACCCGACGGAGCGCCGGCACGGGACAAACGGCCGGCGGCAACATCGAGGCCGATCCTGACAAGCGCCACGGCCAGTACTGCCGCAACGGCGTTGGCCGAGCTCGGATGCGTTTCGACGTTCAACTGCAAGATGCGGATGGCGTCAGCAACGTGACCCTGGTTGAGCAGCGCGTAGCCGAGCGTGTTGGTATCGGCTTCACTCTCAATCACGCCTTGGAAGCCTTGCGCGCGCAGCGTCCGGTATTGCTCGGCGGCTGCCTCGATCCCTTTCGAGGCGATCGTCTGCGACAATTGGGTCGCCAGCCGGTTTGGATTGCCGCCACCAAGTTGCGGGACGAGCCCGGGCACCAGCGCCAGAACGCCGAGCGCGAGCGCCGCAATGAGGGCGACGAGACCAGCCGCCAACGCGAGCCGCTGTTTCCCCGGAACCACGGACTCTCATACGCCGCGACGCGACGATCGTTCCAGCCCGGCCGATCAGTGGGCTTCCCTCACAGGCAGCTGTAGTTTTGATCAGCCTGCGGCGGAGTGTCGCTCGACGCGGAGCAGCGCCTCGAAGAGTCGCGATCCCTTGCACGACGGACATCGTCCCGGCTTCACGAGGCGGTCCCTCGAGAAAATAAAGCCGCAGTCCTTACAGCGCGCCGGGACGATCTCGACCTGATGGCCGGCCGCCGTCGCGGACCGGATGGCGTGTTGCAAATCGTCTTCGACGTCTCTGCGGCGCAAGCCCAGTTCGCGGGCGATCGAGGACACCGAGCGCGGCTCGTGCGACAGCAGATCGATTAAATGTCGCCGAAACACCACGGCGTCATTGTGCAACATCGGGCCGGTCGACTCGCATGGCCGCACGCTCGAACACATTCCCGTAGTACGCACCCGACCCTGTCATGAGGCCCCACACCGAGGCGAGTAAGTACACGGGGATGAAAGCCGGGCCCCACAGCTCGTACTGACGAACGTGGACCCGCTCGTGGGCCCGAGTCATTGAGAGCGCCTGCTGGTCGCGCCCCAGAACAACATGTCCGAAGGTGATCGCGGCAGCGCCGCCGCGCATCAGCACGCAACGTCGCAACATCCGGGCAATGAATGGACCGTGCACTTCCAGCACGCCGTCCACGACCTCGAGCCCTCCACGAGTGAGGGCGACGATCGGCACGACGCTCAGGCCGATGAGGCTGTTCGGTGCGGCCCAGATGTAGCTAGCTATCGACATTCGGTTTGACGGCGCAAGGCCCTCCGGCTCACGCGACGCGTGTGCCATCGTGGGATGACATCAACCGTCCTCTCAAGATACCGCCGCTCTGCGATATTTCCTCACGTTTTGCGCCTGTTCTCACTCGTCCGCATGGGCATGGCCGTTGCACTTCGGCGACGATGGTCAATCACGACCGTGCTGCTGGGAAGGGCAACGTGAGCAGAGTTCACAAAGCACTTGTCGCGGTTCTCCTCGCAGGCGGCATCGCCG